>Ga0222712_10001271_pt1 | contig 31721 bp, 28 predicted proteins | sample C33_657DmetaG_FD_165043 | JGI IMG/M metagenome (GOLD analysis project Ga0222712, IMG submission 165043) | Estuarine water microbial communities from San Francisco Bay, California, United States - C33_657D | ecosystem: Environmental > Aquatic > Marine > Unclassified | place: USA: California...
GATGTCGGCTCGTCACATCCTGGGGCTGGAGAAGGTCCCAAGGGTTCGGCTGTTCGCCGATTAAAGTGGCACGCGAGCTGGGTTCAGAACGTCGTGAGACAGTTCGGTCCCTATCTGTTGTGGGCGCTAGAAGATTGAGAGGGCCTGACTCTAGTACGAGAGGACCGAGTCGGACGAACCTCTAGTGTACCTGTTGTGGCGCCAGCTGCAGCGCAGGGTAGCTATGTTCGGTTAAGATAAGCGCTGAAAGCATCTAAGCACGAAACTTGCCTCAAGATGAGTCTTCTTTATAAGGGTCGTCGAAGACTACGACGTTGATAGGCTACAGGTGTAAAGGCAGTAATGTCAAAGCCGAGTAGTACTAATTGCCCGTAAACTTTTATTACAATCTATTTTATCAAATGTATTTTCTTTCAATCCCTGTCATCTTTGATTTATTCAAAGTAAAATATTTATGGTGACTATAGCGTTGGTGTCCACCTCTTCCCATTCCGAACAGAGAAGTTAAGCCCAACTGCGCAAATGGTACTAGAGTAACATCTGGGAGAGTATGTCGTCGCCGTATCATTGAAAATGCCTCGCTTGTCGGGGCATTTTCTTTTTATATACTTTTGGTCTCGTTCACTAATTGATCTTCCTTTGAGAACAAAATTTATCTTATTTTCTTGCACTTTATTATTTTTAAATATCTCTACTTTTTCCCAGGGATATGAACGGATTGATTTATTCTCAGGACCAGAGCATTATCAATTTACTTTTTTTAATCAGTTCCATTATGATGATTTCAGTTATCGATTTTCATCAAATTTGAATAAGGTAGAAAACTCTTTTGGAAAACGTTTCGCTTTGCCTAGTACTTCTGTTTTTAGTTTGAATGACTCCTTATTGCTTGATTCATTAAAAGCTGTATCTAATATTTATTTAGTACTTGGTAGCCAAAAAAATCAAGCTTTACAATTGGAGAATTTACAGAAAATTGGAAAGTCTACTTTCCTTTATTTAAATTATAATTCAATCGCATCTCTTGGTTTCCTAAAGAATAGTGCATCAAGAAATAGAAGTTTTATTTTAAAGATTGCGCATGAATCAAAATCGTATAATTTAAATGCAGATTTTTTAATCGCTTCAAATTATGATGCAGCTTGTGGTGGAATTATCGATTCAATTATTCCATCATATTATTCAAAGCGTGACTTGCAGCAGTTAAATGTTAATTTAACAAACGATTACTTGAAGAAGAAATATCTGAATGTTGCTCTATCCCATAATTTCAAACTGTTTAATTCTTCAAATAGTGAAAAGGAACTGTCACTATCCTTAAATAACAACTATTCAAAGTATGATTATTTATATTCGGGTGATGGATTTAATACTTTTTATGAGAATGTTTTTAATGATTCATCTGCTACAAACGATACTTGCGGTTATTCTTGGTTTAAGAATGAAGTAGGTATTAACACAAAATTAAAGTCACTATTAATTTCAGTTAAAGCCATAAATAATGATTTTAATTTGCAGATGTTAGATTCTGTTTATAATTTTATTGATTGGTCAGTTGATGCAAGTTTCTCAATCACTAAAAACAACTTCAATTTTTATGGATCATATTCTAAAAACTTAGGAAGTAATTTTAGGGGAGATAATGAGAATGCGAAAGTTGGTTTGTTGTATGTATTCAAGAACAATAATTTAAAAAGTGTTGAATTGATTTCATCCTATTGTATGCGTAATGTCCCATTTGTTTATCAAAAGCAATTTTCAAATCATTTTTATTGGAATGAGTTAAGTGAAACACCAGTGGTAGAGATGATGAATAAGGTTAATGTTAAAGTGAAAAACAATTTTATTATCAGTGGCTCAATCACCAATTATGAAAAAAGAGTTTATTTAAAGGAGAATATCTCACCTGCTTTATCAAGAAATCAAGAAAATATTATTGGTCTTCAAGCAAGTTATAATGATACTGTCGGGAAATTACATGTGATTGAAATAGCTGCTTACAATAATTCTAACAGTGCATTATTTCCAGTTGTTCCATTTCAGAGTTTTACCAGAGTAGGATATATGTTTAGCTTGTTTAAAAACAACCTAAAAGTAGAAGCTGGGGTTTCTAGCGTCTATAATGATTCTTGGTATGCTACGAGTTATTCGCCAGCTTTAGATGATTTTTACCTACAAACTGAAAAGAAGTATGGAGGTCTAACAGTATTAAATCTATTTGCTGATTTCAAAATAAAGTCAGCAACACTTTTCTTAAAAGTGGAACGCGTAAATATTGGATGGTTTAAAGAAAACAGCTTTATTCGTGAAGGATATATTGCGCCTCCTCGTACAATACGATTCGGTTTTAATTGGCCTTTAGCAAATTGATTTGCTTTTATTTTGAAATGTAATGAATAAGTTCAACAAGTCTTTTGCTATAACCACTTTCATTATCATACCATCCAACAACCTTTACCATCCTTCCCAAAACACTCGTTAATTGCGAATCAAAAATGCAACTGTGATTGTTTCCAATTATGTCTACTGAAACAATTGGTTCATCAGTGTATTCTAAAATGCCTTTCAGTTCGTTTTCAGCGGCATGTTTAAATAGCTCATTAATAGCTTCAACGGTTGCTGGTTTTTTTACTACGCAAGTGATATCCGTTAAAGATCCATCTATAACGGGAACGCGTATACCCGCACCTCCAATCAAACCCTTTAAATGAGGAAAAACTTCTGCTATTGCCTTAGCGGCTCCTGTGGTTGTTGGAATAATAGAATGTGCAGCAGCTCTTGATCTTCTTAAATCTTTATGTGGAGCATCATGAATGTTTTGGTCACCTGTATAAGCATGAACAGTTGTAACATATGCATCTTCGATTTCGAAATTCTTATCTAGTAATGCAATCATAGGTGCTGCATTATTAGTTGTGCATGAAGCATTGGAAATTACTAATTCACTTCCATCAAGAATATTTTCATTTACGCCCATCACAACTGATTTTATATCTCCAGTTGCCGGTGCGCTGATAATTACTTTTTTTGCCCCAGCTATAATGTGTTTCTTCGCATCCTCTTCTTTGGTAAATTTTCCTGTTGATTCTAAAACAACATCTATGTTTAACTTACCCCAAGGAAGCTGTGATGGATCTTTTTCTGCCGTAATATCTATTCTGTTTCCATTAACTACAATATAGTTTTCTCCTGCTTCTACTGACGCAGGAAATTTACCATGTATCGAATCGTACTTAAGTAAATGAGCTAATGTATCAGGGGCTGTTAAGTCGTTGATGGCAACAATATTTATTTTTTCATCCAAAAAAACTTTTCTTAAAAAAGTCCTCCCAATTCTACCAAAGCCGTTAATGGCCACATTGATTTTTTTCATTAGAATAAATGTTTTTCTGCATGATAGGAAGAGCGAACCAATGGACCACTTTCTACATATTTCAATCCTTTCTTAAGTCCAATTTCCTTGTAGTAATTGAATTTTTCTGGAGTGATAAATTCCACTACTTCTAAATGCTTTTTGGTTGGCTGTAAGTATTGTCCAAGCGTCATAATACTCACTCCTGCTTTCACCAAGTCATCCATTGTTTCCAATACTTCTTCTTCTGTTTCGCCTAATCCCAACATAACACCTGATTTTGCTCTAACACCTGCATCACTAACTCGCTTTAGTACTTCTAATGAACGATCATATTTTGCTTGTATACGAACTTGCTTAGTCAGTCGTCGAACTGTTTCTAAATTGTGTGAAATGATTTCAGGAGCTACATCAATTACCATTTGCAAATTATCCCACTTACCTTGAAAATCTGGAATTAATGTCTCTAGTGTAGTTCCAGGACTTACTTCACGAATTGTATTGATAGTTTCCACCCAGATCTGAGCACCACCATCTTTTAAATCGTCACGATCTACAGAGGTAACTACGCAATGTTTTACGCCCATGATCTTAACAGAGTTCGCTACACGCATCGGTTCATTTTTGTCTACGGCTGATGGTCTGCCTGTAGCAACCGCACAAAATCCGCAAGATCGCGTACAGATATTTCCAAGAATCATAAACGTAGCTGTGCCTGCACCCCAGCATTCACCCATATTCGGACAGTTACCACTTTCACAAATGGTGTGTAATTTATTGTCAGTAACTAGCTCGCGAACTTTTCTATACTCTTCACCGATAGGTAGCTTTACTTTTAACCAACTAGGTTTCTTGCTTTTTTCTGAAATTGATTTTTCTGAATCCATTCGTCTATTTTTTTCTTCCGTAAATGAAAGTCATATAAAATGTGAAATAAAACTTTTTGTTATCTATCAAAGCCATGATTGGAATATCCTTCGGAAATGCATCAATGATGGCTCCTAATTCCAATGATTTAATGTCGTAATAAATAGGAGAGTACTCAAAGTTGAAAGCGACCCTTCCATACGCTCCTGGATGTAAATTAATTTGGTTTAATCCATAGGTAAAAGGAGCTCTTCCGTAAATATTATCTAAAAAATGTTTATTCGCATCGTACTTTTCTACAATGATATCGAATTCGCCAAACTTGCCTGTAGGCTCTAAAATATTTAAATAAACTGGTTTGGTAATTCCAAGAGATAAACCACCACCATAAACAAATCTGATATCAACACCATTCTTTTCAAATTTGCTATAAAGCGTTTTTTCAAAACCTGAACCACCTCTTAAAATCGTCAGGTTGTTTTGCTTTCCAAATACAAACGCTTTCGCATCAGTGAAATAACGATTAACGGATTTTATTTCTTTAGGATGTTTCATGCCGACTAAATCAGCTTCTAAATAAAACTTCTTATAGCCAGTTAAATTCTTTGCCTTTCGAAATTGAAGTCCTAAGGTGCCACTTGTATGCACATTAAGTCCGAAAGCGATTTCTCCTTTCATTAAAGGAGGCTTCTCCTCAACATATTCATTTGGATTAGTCGTTTGACAATACGCACTAATGTTGCCTAGCAACAATAAAAAAAGCAAGCATGTCCAACGCATAGAAATCATAGTTACAAATATACAATTAACGGCATAATCGAGCGGCTATTTTATTAGCAATTCTTATTTTTGGATCTATGACAATTCAAACAATCTATACTGGCGAGTTAAGAACGCAGGCTACGCATGTTGCTTCACAAAATACAATCATTACAGATGCACCTTTAGATAATAATGGGAAAGGCGAAGCATTTTCTCCAACAGACTTATTAGCGGCTTCCTTGGGGTCTTGTATGTTAACCATAATGGGAATTGCAGCAAATGCTCACGGATTTACTATCGATGGGGCAAAAATCAATATCACCAAAATCATGGCTGCCAATCCAAGAAGGGTAGGAGAGATAATCATCGAATTTTCCTTTCCAATCAATCACTATAGCGACAAAGAAAGATTGTTGATTGAAAAGGCTGCAGCCACATGCCCGGTTGCTTTGAGTCTGCATCCCGATTTAAAACAAACGATACATTTTAATTGGGCGCGTTAATCGAAGCGCAATGATTCTATTGGGTTGATTTTGGAAATGATTTTTCCTGGAATCAAAAGCATCAACATACAAATAACATAGGTGCCTAGATTAATTAATATAATACCCGTATAGCTAAAGTTAATTGGGACGCTTTTTATGTAATAGGATGTTTCATCTAATGTGATAAACCCTGTTTGTAATTGTATATACGCTAAACCTAAACCTATAATATTGCCAATTAATAAACCTCGAATTAAAATTTTGCTGGAGAGCTTTAAGAACGTTTCAGATAATGTTTGATCATTTGCGCCTAGTGCTTTAAGTAGTCCAATCGGCCTCCTGTTTTCTAAGATTAAAATCAATAATGTACTAATCATGGTTGTTCCAGCTATCAAGCTTATCAGAACAATAATCACAATGACATTTAGATTTTGTAGTTCTAACCAGTTGAATATTTGAGGATAAAGTTCTTTAACATTCTGCACATTAGTTTGATAATCTACTTTATCATAAATTTCTTTTGTGATTGTATCAAGATGATTTAGATTGTCTGTTTTTATTTCGAAGCCTGCCACTTGAGTGCTATCCCAATTATTTACTTTTTGAATTAAACTCATTGGGCAGAAAATATAAAGGTTGTCAAAATCCTCGCTCAAGCCTGTGTTGTAAATCCCCTTAACTGTGAACTTTCTTACTTTACGATCTTCTTGAATGAAGAAAATCAAAAAGGAGTCGCCAACTTTAAGATTTAATTTATCACATAAGTTTTTTGAAACAAGCGCTTCGTTTTTATTTGAATTGTTTACGTCGATTTTATCGCCCTGCGTTATTTTATTTTTGAAAAAACTCCAGTCGAATGTATTATCAGCACCTTTTAATACTACACCTTGTATTTCATCTTTCGCTTTTAATATACCGGCTTTGTGAGCATAGTTTTGAATAGAAGTAACTCCTTTTATATTTCGAATTTCTTGTAAATATTTTTGATTGCTTGAAATTGGAATTTCTTCGAATGAATTATTGTTTGCTAATTGATGAATTCTAATTGCCGACATAAAGCCTGTAACTTTATCGGAGATTTCGTTTTTGAATCCAGTTACAACCATTACTGATAGCAACATCGCTATCACTCCTAGAGCAATTCCTGAAATAGCAATTATCACAACAGGCTTTGCTGTTTTTTTAGAGTCGCTATTTGACTGATAGATGTTATCTGCTAAAAGTTTGCTGAGGTTCAATCTGATGATAATTAAATTTGGTCTAAATTTACCTAATAATTCTTTACACGTGAATAAGATTAAATATGCGCTTCTGATTATTATTTGTTGTTGGTCAGTTTTAAGTTTTTCTCAATCATCAAATTATATCGCCGGTGCAGAACGTACAGGTCAGTATATTTCCATGTTAAAAAAGAAGAATATTGCAATTGTTGCGAATCCTACTTCAATGATAGGAGGTAAGCACTTGGTAGATTCACTCGTCAAACAAAAGATAAAAAGCAAATGTGTATTTGCTCCTGAGCATGGCTTTAGAGGTGATGCGGAAGCAGGGGAGCATTTGGAAAACGGAATAGATAAAAAGTCAGGAGTGAAAGTGATTTCATTATATGGAAAGCACTTTAAACCAACAAAGGAAGATTTAAAAGGTGTTCACGTTGTTTTGTTCGATATTCAAGATGTTGGTGTTCGCTTTTATACGTATATAAGCACGCTTCAATATGTAATGGAATCGTGTATTGAAAATCAAATTCCGCTCATCGTTTTAGATCGACCGAACCCTAATGGATTTTATATTGATGGTCCAGTGCTGGATACTGCATTTAAATCATTTGTAGGCATGCAGCCTATCCCAATTGTACATGGTATGACGATAGGAGAGTATGCACTTTATTTGAATGGAGAGTATTTTAAATCGCGAAATAAGCAATGTGATATTAAAGTAATTAAAATAGATAATTGGAATCATAAATCACATGTTGTATTGCCAATTCCTCCTTCTCCAAACTTGCCCAATATTCCTTCTGTCTATTTGTATCCTTCGCTTTGTTTATTTGAAGGCACTAAAATTAGTATAGGAAGAGGGACTGGCAAACCATTTCAAGTATTTGGCTATCCTGAAAATAAAAATGGCAATTATTATTTTACTCCTGTGAGCATTCCAGGAAAGGCAAAGAATCCCATGTATGAAAATCAGTTGTGCAGAGGTTATGATGTTACTGAGTATGGAGAAAAGTTTGCTTCAACTTCTGGGCAGTTGAATTTAAATTGGATAATTCAGTTGTATTCAGAAGCGAATAATAAAAATGATTTTTTCAATTCTTTTTTTGATAAACTAGCAGGAACTGATTCGCTAAAAAAACAAATTGCAGCAGGACTTTCAGAAGATGTAATCAGAAACTCGTGGGGAGAGAAACTCGAAGCATTTAAACTAATCAGAAAGAAATATTTACTGTACGAAGATTTTTAATTCTGCTTACAGATTTTAATTCTTTTTGTTTCTGCGGATGTTTTTATCTCTGCAATATAAATTCCATTAGCTAAATTCTCGCTGTTGTATTCTATGTTTGATTCACCTGCATTTAAATATGCATTCTCTAATACTTCTTCAATTAGTTGTCCTGATAGTGAATAAAGTCTTACTGATACTTCACCCGGATCCGAAAGTTCTAAATTGAAATTAATTTGTTCGCTAAATGGGTTAGGGTAGGCTGAAATACCTGTTGAAGATACATCTCCCTCTCTGCAAGGAATAGAAACTACATACGGGGATGAAAACACTCCGCAGCTTCCACGTTGAACTCTGACTAAATAGGTTCCTACTGTTGTAGCTTTGTAGCTTGAAGCTGTTGCATTGCTAATGACAGTGTTATTTTTATACCACACATATCCTTGGGCGTTAGTGCTTGAAACACTGATAATAACATTTCCTCCTTGACAAAAACTCAATGGTCCACTTGTGCTTATGGTGAAAGTTGCTACGGGGTTAACGGTAATTGTTTTGCCAGCTGATGTTGCAGCGCATCCACCACTTTGAGAAACAGTTACGTAATAAGTTCCACCAGCAGTTACATTGATAGTTTGCGTTGTTGCACCATTTGACCACAAGTACGATGATCCAGTTGAAGATGTTAAATTAACTGAACTTCCTGCGCAGAACGTTGTGTTTCCGCTTGCCGTAATTGTAGGTGTGGATACAGTTCCTGTTTGAGCTGTAACACTAACTGGACTGCTTGCACTCGAACAACCATTACTCGCTGTTGCCGTGCATATGTAATTTCCAGAGGTGCTAACAATAATGGAAGATGTTGTTGATCCATTACTCCATAAATAACTGCAATTTGTTGCTCCTGATGTTAATGTAACATTTCCATTGCAAAATGTTGTTGGTCCAGATGTATTTACAATACTACTCGGTGCTGCTTTTAATGTTACAATTGTTCCGCTTGATGATAGTGAACAACCACCACTTTGTGTTACAGTAACAGTATATGTACCTCCCGTATTAACATTAATAGATTGAGTTGTTGCGCCATTTGACCATAGATAATTGGTTCCTGTATTCGCAGATAATACAACGGATGAGTTGGAACAAATATTTGTTGATCCGCTCGGAGTAATTGTAGCTGTTGGAGATATGATAGAAACTGCAATTGGACTTGAAATTGACGTGCATCCGCTACTGTTAGTTACTGTTACACTATAGTTGCCAGCAATATTTGCATTAATCGATTGAGTTGTTGCTCCGTTAGACCATAAACAACTTGATCCGGATGATGCTGTTAATGTAACCGAGCTTCCCTGGCAAATAGCAGTTGCACCGGAAGTTGTAATTGTATTCGATGGTAAAGCATTCACCGTTACGGATACATTATTGCTAGTGCCGGTTTGCCCATTATTATTTACTGTAACTGCATATGTCCCTGAAGTAGTAACAACAATAGATTGTGTTGTTGCACCATTAGACCATAAATAAGAAGTTCCTGTAGTTGCTGATAAAGTAACACTACCTCCTTGACAAAATGTGGTAGATCCTGAAGGGGTAATTGTTGGAGTAAATATACTAGCACTACATGGTGTAGCTGCAGGTGATAATGTAAGTGTGCTGTTTGATGTAATCGTAATTAGATCTATTTCTAAATTCGTGTTGCTAGGTAAAATAGATAGTAGATGATTTCCTACTGTTAGGTTTGCAAAGTTGATGATATTGCTTGTCGCTCCATCATAGCGATACCAAGTCCAGTTTGTATCTGATATACAATTGATACTTCCTTTTGCAATTCCATCCATAAATACAGTAAACCCTGTACTGCTTCCGTTTTTGCTTCTTGCTTTAATCCAAAAGTAATGTGTTGTGTTTACTGTTCCTCTAGTCACAAAATTGTATTCAGCAGCGCCAACAGATTTGAATCCTACACACGAAGTGAAGTTCGTATAGTCGCCAGCGATAGTTCCTGATGGAACGTAGGTTTTAATTTCATTGGTGGTTGAAGAAGTGTTATCGTACAATTCACCTTCAAAAACAAAATCTTTCGACCAATAGTAAGGATGAGTGTTTTCATGCCATCCATCTAGCTGATAAAAAATTGGAGCTAGTGAATTGCTCTTGTCGTAGATAAATGTACTTCCTTGTCTACGAATATTGAACTTCAGATTTTGTCCATCCAAATTAATGGATGCTACTCCTGTTAGTGGAGCGTTTCCTACATAATTCGAGTTGGGTTGAATCGTTCCAGTAATAGCATATTTGCTTAATGTGTTATGTTTTCTTGCAACTACCAACTTTGTAATGTCTCCTGCATAGAATGAATAGCCTGGTTGTGTTGTGTTATTAATTGAATTAGCAGGCACATCTCCATTCATTAGCGTTCCATTAAATAAAAAGTCTTGATACCTTGTAGCAACTGCTTCTGCATATCCAGGGATTGCCATTTGCCAAACATAATTGTTAGGATTTTGATAAGGTTGAGTTGTTACAAAGTATCCTGTTTGAAAATATTCAGCACCAGACATTGAAATAACCTTTAAGAACCCAAGCCATTGTGCTGGACGCGGAATCACCTCTTCATTTACCCAGCCTGCTGAAACAAATGGTGAATATAATTTATCACCCATTGAAATTTCTGTAAATCTCGACTCTGCTACAAACTGCCATCCATGCGCAGCGCCTTGCCAGTATCTCCAAACATTTGGACGTTGCATATAGATATCTCCCGATGAATAACGCTGTCCATTGGTCAGTGAATTAAGTTCGCGCGTTTCTTGCCAGTTCCAGCTGTATAATGGATGGCCATTCAAAAAGAAATGACTAAATCTAGTAGTGCTAAGTGTAGGTAAGGATAAAAACTCAGCCGTATAAGATGCAGTAAGTTTTTTCATTCCTCTTCCTATGTACCTACTCCAATCACTGAGTCCACTGTTAGTGTAGGCAGTGTTTACTGTTGGGTCAAGCTTTAATCCTGTACTTGTCCAAGCTGGCATCGTTTCACCATTCTCAAATAAATGATTTAATGGTCTCGTCATTTTTTTAGTTAATTGGTCTAAATAATAACGCATTGTTTGTCCATCTAATTTGAATGAATCTAATGGTGATTCAGGACTTAAAGTTTTAGTAGTTGTAGAAATAGCTCCGTTTTTATCAATAAATTGACCCGAAGCATTTTTTAAATAGGAGGTGCTAGGTAAACATCCACATCCAACGTAAGCTTTTGCAGAGGTCTTATTAATATTATTCGGACTTAATTGTCCCCAATAGCTATTAGCAGAAGTTTTCCATGTTGGATTTAAGTTCCCCATTTTGATCCATGCTCCTGAATAAGTATTGGTGTCGCCAAAATCAGAAACTTCATGAGTGTTACTCGTAACCAATAATGCATATTGAAAATTTGTTACCAGCTCCTTTTGAACTTCTTTACTTCTGCTCACTAAAGTACTTTGACTGTAAGTGCTTGTGCCATCTCCAGCAACGTGTGCTGGATTAAAAATCATGGTATTAGGAAACAGTGTTGAATTGGTGAGAGCTCTTGCCGCTGGGAAACTCTTTAATTGGGTTAATGCATCAACGTTAGCATTAGGATGTCCAGGCGCAAATTCGTTCATGTTTAATGATCCAACAATCGAAGTTGCGGCAGGGACAGTGATTGCTGTATTTGCAAAAGTGTAGTGCTTGTTTTGCGTGAAATCGAGATAGTGCTTATAAATCATATTCGCGGGTAATGCAGCTTTATAAACAGCAATTTCATCCATTCCGCCAAAATATTTGTAATAGCTTGTACTCGTGTTTACGTCGCATACATTGTTGTTGCTCACTCCTGGATTTGTTGGAATTAATCCTCCAGTCAATGTTTTGCTAAATCCTGCAGGTAGTTGTCCGTCTATCCAAACTTCTTTTACACCATTTTTTGCATCATATTTAAATACGATATGATGCCAATTGCCATCTACGTAATAGTTATATGTTCCTCTTCCTATGGCCTCTAAACTAATATCAAAATTGTCGGTTACAGTTGCAGTTGATCCTGTAGGAATTGATTTAGTTGTAAATCTTATGTAAGGGAAGTATAATCTTAAATTAATTGCAGCATCTCGTCTGCTAAACCACTGAATAGTCTGGTTTATATCGGATGATGTTTTGAATAAAAACTCAATGGTATAGGCTGTATCTGGTACAAACTGGCTAGAGGCTACAATTTGTTTGGATGATGCATCTAGTTGTAAATATTTTCCTACACCTATTGATGAACTATTCGAAAGGATTGTGTATGGTGACTGATAATAAGCCGCGTCAAGGTTCGACTGGTTCATCGAATCCTTCAAAGAATTGGTTCCGTCAAATGTCCAATAATTATAGGGCGTCCAACTTTGGGCCCTCGCAACATTGAAGGAAGTAAAAGTCTGAAATGTGAAAAAAGCAATTACAAACATTAGATTGCTTGTAAATGTTGATTTTGGTTTTTGAATAAGCATTGTTTAGGTTTGGTTTTTAAACAAGGCTTTTCAAAGCGCGGAGCTCAAATCTACCTCGATAATTTTGATTGTGCAACAAAAAACACCCAGCATGAGTTAATTTGCTGATATTCAAATACAATAACTTTATTTGGCGTCATCTTTAAGGCTTTTAGCCACTTATAAATGGTTGTTTGCCACAATAATCAATGGATTCACTAGCCTAAAACACCTTAAATTGCATACTTGACAAAGGAATCTTCACAACTAATGTTAATCTTTTCAAGGTCAAGTAAACCTTAAGTTTTTTGATTAAGAAGGTAACTAAGATGATAGTCATTTTACATTACGACATTAACATTGCCTTCTTTAGTTTCTCTTTTCCCTTTATTACCCTGGGCAGTTACTTTATATACGTATACGCCTTCTGGCACCTGAGTTCCCTGGAAAGTTCCATCCCATCTGTGATTAGGATTCGATGATTCAAAAATTAATTGGCCCCAACGATTAAACACTTCCATTTTAAAGTCTTTAACCGCCTCACCTGCGATCCCAAACGTGTCGTTCATCCCATCACCGTTTGGTGTAAATGTGTTTGGTATGTAAAGCGTCATCGGTGGTATCACCTCTACTTCATTAGATACGCTAAATGTTTGAGGCGAGCCGTTTTTGTAGGCAATCACTCTGTACTTCCTGCTGTATTGCATTTGAGCCATTGAGCTGAATGCTATTAAGCAAAGTGTAAAACTTAAAATAACTGATTTAGTAATTGTATTCATAGCTGTTTGTTTTTGATGTATGCAAACTACATCTCATTGAAAGCAGCTATTATCAATTATTTAGGATTTATTTCTTTTGTAAGGTTTTATCTAATTTGATTTAAAATGGGATTAGTTCACAATAGCTTTAAGTGCAATATTTCATTCTTAGCACTTAATAAAGTTAGTCTTTGGATAAATTTGCATGTGTTGTAAGAAATGACCGATCTGCTCAGGATTTTTTACTAAAATTGATTGATTATTTAAAAATATCACATACCAAAAAGTTAAATGAAAAAAATCAACTCATTTATTATTATGTTGCTAATTTATTCCTCAGGATTTGCACAAAATCACCGACAGTTTGCTAATTGGATTTGTGGCGACTTTTCAATTAAAAAGAAGGTAAACGAAGTTGATGTAAAAATTACTTCAAGCCATATCGTAAATCTTTCAAATGTGGATAGTAACAATTATTGGGTGGTGGAGGATATGACTATGGATAAAATAAAAAAACAGAGATTGTTGCACCTGGGTTTATTAGATAGTGGTTACGTAGGATTGGATATTTATGAATTAAAAAATAACAAAGCTGCAGCTACGATTTCTAATGCTAAACAAATCAAGTTAGAGAATTATCATAAGGTGAATCAAATGCAAATAGTGTTTTATTACAATCGTAAATCTAGAGGATTTGAATTGCAAAAGGATCCCAATCAATTATTCTATATGGATAAGTTTATGTTGATATTAAATTGCTGTAATGACTTTTCGAATTTTTATTATGACAAATCAACAAGAGAAAACAAAATGTTTTTGATTAAACATGTAGATTGATATATAAAACCTTAATTGGTCATTATGATTTATTTTTAGTTGAAAAGTTCTTGTGTTAAATCATCAAAAAAAACTAACCTGATTTAGGGCTTACCTTCCACAATAGTTGAAAAATGGAAGCACCGATGAACGTCCAAATAATATCATTCCAATCAAAATGTAATTTAGTCGACGAAATTTGAATAAACTCCCATGATACTAATCCTGTTGTTGAGATTAGATTAGCCACAACATGTTGGTTGTTATTAATCCATTTATTAGTCAATTTTAATTGTGGAATAATTATAAGGAATAGTGCAGGAATTGCTATGGCAGGAAAAAAGTTGGGAGCGATACCCAAAAAGTATTTAACCAATAGACTATCTCCATTGTACGATGGCCTTACCTTGTCTGATATAAGTTGGAATAAAAAAAAGTTTAAAGCAAACATTGAAAACCAATAATACATGTTTTTTGATGGCTTCATGTTTTTAATGTTAGGTTTATTGTTTTAAAAAAAAGTCTTGGGTTTAATAACACAATAAAAATAGTCAACTAATTTTTTTGTAATTACTAATATCTATTATTGTATCGCAGTATTTTATTTCATCCTCAATATTGTTGGAAGCTATAACAACTGTTTTGTTATTAATGTATTGTTGCATTAATTCTCCGAACCATTGTGACCCTTCTTTGTCTAAATTAGATAGAGGCTCATCAAGTAATAAAAACGGAGTATCTGATAAAATGGCTAATCCGATTTTTAATCGTTGCTTCATTCCTGATGAAAAATATTTAATCGGCTTTGCTGCTTCTTTAGATAATCGTAGTCGCTCTAAAATTTGAATTTCATTCAAGCCTTCAATAAAAGGTTTGAATGAGCTGAATGTTTTAATTAACTCCGATGGGTTTAATTCTTCCGGGACATCGAGATAGGGGGACCCTATTGAAAGATGGTTAAAAAGTTCGTCTTTTGAAATCTCATTCTGACCAATGTAATGATTAATTTCTCCCTTGGTTGGCGAAGTGTAACCTGATAAAATACTCAACAACGTTGATTTTCCTGAACCATTAAATCCAATGATTGCAGTTTTGCTTTTTTCAACGAAATCAAAATTGATGTTTGAAAATATCCACTGACCTTGATACTTTTTACCGATATCCGTACAGGTGATTTTCATCTTTTTATTCGTTGCTGGTTGATAATCCCCTGATGATTCCTTTGTCGCTTTCCTTAATAAAGCTAATGATATCTTTTATAATATCTGAGTTCTTATTTTCCTCGATAATGGCAATCGCATTAGAAACGGAATGGCCTCTTAAAAAGAGCACTCTATAAAATTCTTGGATATCGTTTATATTACTATCACTGTAGCCTCTTCTTTTCAATCCAACACTGTTTATTCCAGCATAAGATAGCGGCTCTCGTGCCGCTTTAACATATGGAGGTACATTTTTACGCACTCCTGTTTGTCCCGCAATAAAACTATGTTTTCCTATTCTTATAAATTGAGATACCCCAACATATCCTTCTAAAATCGCCCAGTCATCAATGATGACATGTCCAGCGAGGTTAACGGAGTTAGCAAGGATTACATTGTTGCCTACAACGCAATCGTGTGCTACATGAACATAAGCCATCAACAAACAGTTACTACCAACTTCTGTTCTTCCTAATGCCTCAGTTCCACGATTTATCGTTACACATTCTCTAATGGTAGTATTGTTACCAATTATTGTTTGTGTTTTTTCTCCTTTGTATTTCAAGTCTTGCGGCACAGCAGAAATTACTGCTCCAGGAAAAATTTTGCAATCGCTTCCTATTCTTGCTCCATCACAAATAGTAACATTAGGTCCAATCCAGGTATTGTCACCAATCTCAACATCGGCCTCAATTGTAGTGAAAGGATTAATACTAACGTTGTTGCCTATACGAGCATTTGGGTGAATGTTGGTCATTGGGTAACTCATGATTAACTTTTCTTTACAATTTGAGCCATCATTTCTGCTTCCATCACAACTTTATCCCCTACAATTGCTTCTCCTTTCATATGGCAAATACCTCTTCTTATGGGAGATATTAAACTTAAGTGAAACACCAAAGTATCACCAGGCATCACTTTTTGTTTGAATCTTGCCTCAGTAATTTTCATGAAATAGGTCCAATAGTTTTCTGGATCAGGAACGGTGCTTAATACCAAAATTCCACCAGTTTGTGCCATGGCTTCAATCATTAATACGCCCGGCATAACGGGATTGTTTGGGAAATGGCCTTGGAAAAACCATTCATTCATTGTGACATTTTTAACGCCCACTACGTGTGATTCTCCAAGTTCAATAATTTTATCTACTAGTAAAAAAGGATAACGATGAGGCAACATTGCAGCAACTTGATTCACATCATATAGCGAAGGCGCATTTAAATCATATTTCTTAACTGATCCTTTTTTAGATTTAATAAGCGCTTTGATTTTCTTAGCTAACTCAACATTCGCTGCATGTCCGGGACGAGCAGCTAATATATGTCCTTGTATCGGCTGACCAATCAAGGCCAAGTCTCCAATAATATCTAAAAGTTTATGTCGAGCTGGTTCATTCTGAAAATGAAGTGCGGTATTATTTAAAAATCCTTTTTCTTTAACTTGAACGTTAGGTTTATTTAATAGCTTAGCTAAATCATCAAGCTTGTCTTGAGAAATTTCTCTGTCAACAACAACAATAGCATTATTTAAATCGCCCCCTTTAATCAGATTATGCTTTACTAGCATTTCTAATTCGTGAACAAAGACAAATGTTCTACAAGGAGAAATGTTGTCTTTGAATTCATCAATCTTATGCAATTGTGCATGCTGAGTTCCTAAAACCGGACTGTTATAGTCAACCATTACGGTTATGCGATAATCAGGACTAGGAACAGCAAGCATTTCTACATTGCGACTAGGTTCTTCATAAGACAAGATGTCTTCTAAAACGAAAATATCTCTTGCCGCATCTTGAATTTCAATCCCAGCTTCGATTAATGCATCTACAAATGGCTTAGAGCTACCATCCATAATAGGAACTTCTGGTCCATCAACTTCAATAAGAACATTATCTATTTGCAATCCGATTAACGCTGCAAGCACGTGTTCTGTAGTGCTAATCTTTGCGCCATTCGCTTGAAGGGTTGTTCCTCTTGCAGTATCAGCAACATTATCCGTATCGACTTTTATTAAAGGTTGGCCTTCAAGATCTATTCGTTTAAATACAAACCAATGATTTGTTGGCGCTGGATGAAATGTTATTGTTGCAGAAACCCCTGTGTGAAGTCCAACTCCTGAAACAGAAATAGATTTTTTTATGGTTGCTTGCTGGGTTCTCATGAGTTATTTCCTAGTGAGCTAATTGATTTTTCGATTGTGTTTACTTTTTTCTCTAATTCAGGTAATCTTTTAAAAACTACATATGCGCGTTTATATTCGCCGATGCCGAAAGCAGGAGTACCCTGAAGAATTTCATTTTCATTTGTTGAAGCTGTAATACCCGATTGGCCCGCTACTTTGGTTCCGTCGGCAACGATAATATGACCGTTAATTCCTACTTGGCCGCCTATCATACAATTCTTTCCAATCTTAGTTGATCCTGCAATACCTGTTTGGGATGCGATAACAGTGTTTTCTCCAATTTCAACATTGTGGGCCACTTGAATTAGGTTATCGAGTTTTACTCCCTTGCGAATAATTGTAGATCCTAACGTAGCTCTGTCGATGGTTGAATTCGCTCCAACTTCTACGTGGTCTTCGATTATAACATTTCCGATTTGAGCAACCTTTTGATAGTTGTTTTCTGAATTTGGTGAAAACCCAAATCCATCAGCACCAATGACTACTCCTGAATGCAACGTTACATGATTTCCAATAACGCAATCAGAGTAAACTTTCACTCCTGGAAATAGAGTAGTATTGTCTCCAATAATGCAATTGTCACCAACATAACAATTCGGGTAAATTTTAGTGTTTTCTCCAATCTTTACATTTTTACCTAAGTAAGCAAATGCTCCCACATAGATATTGTTTCCTAAAGTTGCAGAGTCATCAATGTATGAATTAGGCTCTATGCCCGATTTGTTTCGTTGGATGGTATTATACGCTTCTAATAATTTGGCAAAACCCGCATACGCATTTTCTACTCTGATAATTGTTGGAGTAATAGCGTTTTCAGGTTGAAAATCATTTCCTGCGATAAGTATGGATGCTTTCGTTGTATATGCAAAAGAAGTGTAAGCTGGATTTGCTAAGAACGTTAAAGATCCTGGTGTGCCTTCTTCAATTTTTGAAAGACGTGACACTTTAACTTCCGGATCACCTTCAACGGTGCCGTTTAGTAATTCAGCAATTTGTTTGGCTGTAAATTCCATAATGGGTCACAAAGTTAGCAATTTGAACATCAAGTTAGGCTCAAAAAGACTCCATTTTGCTCATTTAAACTGCCAATTCTGGCATATAGCAAAGGAAATACTTGTTTACCGGTGTCGATAGTATCGCAACGTCCATTTTTTCGTTATCGCCTAGTAGAATAACACCTTGTTGATTACGCATTAAAATTTTAATTGGCTCTCCAAGTGGATTGTAGTCGCTATTCGATATGTTGCCCGTAAATGCAAAGTAGTGATAATCCTCTTTTTTAATGCCCCAATGATTGCTGATTTTTGAATTGAATTCACTTAAAGTTGCTGCATCAAATTCGTCACGCCGCAAGCTAATTTTGTAAAGTTTTCTATTGATCATTCCTTTACAAAGTGTCGACAAAACAATGTCAGAATGCCCGCACCAAACTTTAATTGCACCGTAAATATCATAATCATCTAGCTGACTAAAAACGTTAAGAAATTCTTCTTTGTTCTGAATGTTTTCAGCACTAATATTATTCTTTAAAAAATATTCTAATGTTGGTGAGGTGAAAAGTTTTTCTCCACTTTGATATAACTCCTTTGCTCGTTTTAGAATATTTACAAGCATATTTTCCGCTGATAAAACAGTTTTATGCAAGTAGACTTGCCAATACATCAGTCGGCGGGCTATGATAAACTTCTCAATTGAATAAAGGCCTTTTTCATCTACCACTAACTCATCATTAAAAACATTCAGCATTTTAATAATTCGCTGTGATCCTATTGTGCCTTCCATTACACCTGTATAAAAGCTATCTCTGTTTAGGTAGTCTAATCGGTCCATGTCCAATTGGCTTGAAACCAATTGATGAAGAAATTTCTTTTTATAGGTGTTTTTGAAAATTTCAATAGCAATGGATAGTTGTCCGTTGAATTCATTGTTTAACTTCTCCATAATTAAATTGGAGAGTGTTTCATGACTCAATCCCGTTACAATAGAATTTTCAAGTGCATGAGAAAACGGACCATGTCCGATATCATGAAGTACGATTGCGATATAAGCTCCCGTTTCTTCTTCTTTGGTTATTTCGTGCCCTTTTGATTTGATGGACTCAATAGCCTCTGTCATCAAATGCAAAGCACCCAATGCGTGATGAAAACGAGTATGCAAAGCGCCCGGATAAACCATATGGGTTAGTCCCAATTGGCGAATTCTCCGTAATCGTTGGAACCAAGGATGTTCAATGATATCAAATACTAAATCACTCGGTAATGTAATAAATCCATAAACCGGGTCATTAAAAATTTTATTTTTATTGATGCTCATCTGTAGGAACTTGATAACTTGTGTAAGAAGAAGCAAATATCGTAATGTTTAGCATATTAAAGATTGTATTTTTGCGTTATTGAAAACTATGGATAAAATTAAAATTCTTTGGGCTGACGACGAAATTGATTTGTTGCGCCCACACATCATTTTTTTAAATGAAAAAGGATATCAAGTTGAAACAGCTAATAATGGTAACGACGCTCTTGATTTAATTAGTAACGATCATTTCGATATTGTTTTTCTAGATGAAAATATGCCAGGTCTTTCTGGTTTAGAAACGCTCCTAAGAATTAAAAATATTCGCCCCGAGGTGCCAGTTGTAATGATTACCAAAAACGAAGCTGAAGAAATTATGGAGGAAGCAATTGGAAGTAAAATTGCCGATTACTTAATTAAGCCAGTTAATCCGAATCAGATATTGCTTTCGGTCAAGAAAAACTTGGAGCATCGTAGATTGATAAGTGAAAAAACTAATCAAAACTATCAACAAGAATTCAGGCAAATCGGAATGCGACTTTCTGATCGTTTAAATTGGGAAGAGTGGGTTGAGGTGTATAAAAAAATTGTTTTTTGGGAGTTGGAATTGGAGAATAGTGCTGATAAGGGCATGTATGATATTTTAAAAATGCAAAAGGCGGAAGCGAATGCACAGTTCGGTAAATTCATTGAAAATAATTACATCGACTGGCTAAAAAATAATGACCCAGCACCATTGATGTCGCATCACTTGCTACGTAAAAAACTTTTTCCTGTAGTAGATAATTCTGATGTCCCTGTTTTTTTTATCCTTATTGATAACTTAAGATATGATCAGTGGAAAGTAATACAACCTTTATTAGCTGATTTTTTTACAGTCCTGGAAGATGAAACTTTTTGCAGTATTCTTCCAACAGCAACGCAATATGCGCGTAATGCAATTTTTGCAGGAATGATGCCTTCTGATATTGAAAAGCGTTTCCCAACGATGTGGGTTAACGATGATGAAGAGGGTGGGAAGAATAATCATGAAGAAGACTTTCTTGCCGATCACATCAAAAGGGTACAAAAGAATTATAAATTCTCATATACAAAAGTCACCAACATAGATGCAGGAAAACAATTAGTTGATCATATATCCAATATGTATCAAAATAAATTGAATGTGATTGTATATAATTTCGTTGATATGTTGTCCCATGCTCGTACTGATATGCAAGTTATTCGAGAATTAGCAGAAGATGAAAAAGCATATCGTTCAATTACTAAATCCTGGTTTACGCATTCACCATTACTAGAAGCATTAAAACGCATGAGTGAAAAGCCTTGCAAAGTTGTTATTGCTACTGACCATGGAACAATAAAGGTGAATGAACCATCAAAAATTGTAGGAGATAAAAATACAAATACCAACTTGCGCTATAAAGTTGGTAAGTCGTTGAATTATGAGAAGCGCGATGTAATGGAAGTTAAAAATCCTGCAGACGCTATGTTGCCGAAAATGAACATGAGTACATCTTATGTTTTTATAAAGGGAGATAAGTTTTTTGCTTATCCTAATAATTACAATTATTATGTTAATTTTTATAGGGATACATTTCAGCACGGTGGGATTTCTCCTGAAGAAATGATAATTCCTGTAATAACATTGAAAAGTAAATAATGGAATTAAGTTGGTCTGACGTTGGGGTAGAAAATTATCCTGAGATAGCTGCAGAAGTAATTTCAATTCTTGATAAAGAATCCATCGATATTCTATGTATTAAAGGTGATTTAGGTGCAGGCAAGACAACATTCAGCAAGTCTTTTTTTGCAGCCTTGGGTGTAATTGATGAGGTTCAAAGTCCAACATTTTCTCTAGTAAATGAATATCAAAATAGCAATGGAGATTCTTTTTATCATTTTGATTTTTACAGAATAAAAAGTATTGAAGAGGCTTACGATATTGGGTATGAGGATTATTTTTATTCAGGAAGCCTTTGTGTAATTGAATGGCCTGAAATGATTGAGGGTTTGTTAAATTTGCCCAAAGGAGTTATCTTTATAAGCGGAGAAGGCAACTCCAGAAATATAAATTTGCATATATGAGCACTATTCACGGTTTAAGTAGTTTGGCGAGTCAAGGTGGTGTAATGCCTAAAGAAAGCGCACTTGAAGTAGGAAGATTTGAAAAAAGTTTAACAATCGGAATTCCTCGTGAGGTGTCATTTCAAGAAAATAGAATTCCACTTGTTCCAGATTCGGTTTCAGTGTTGGTTAGTAATGGTCATTCCGTTTTGATAGAAACCAATGCAGGTAAAAGCGCAAATTTTGAAGACAAAGATTTTAGTGAGTGCGGGGCCAAAATAGTATATACTTCAAAAGAAATTTACGAGTCTGATATCGTTTTAAAAGTAGCGCCTCCAACATTAGAGGAACTTGATATGATTAAAGACAAGCAAACATTGTTGTCTATTTTGCAAATTGGAATGCAACCTACTGGGTATGTTCAAAAAATGTCATCTAAAAAGATAACTGCTTTAGCTTACGAATACCTAAAAGATGAAACCAATGTTTACTCGGTTATTCAGGCAATGAGTGAAATTGTTGGTAGTGCATCCATTTTAATTGCATCAGAGTTGATGAGCAATACTTCTGGAGGTAAGGGAGAGATTTTAGGAGGAATTCCAGGGATACCGCCAACAGAAGTTGTCATTTTAGGTGCGGGGACTGTAGGAGAAAATGCAGCCCGTGTAGCGGTAGGTTTAGGTGCTAATGTAAAAGTGTTTGATAGTTCAAGTTATAAGTTAAGACGACTACAACGTAATCTGGGATTTCCTGTTGCTACATCTACACTTTCTCCGAATGCATTGCTGAATGCACTTAAAAATTGTGATGTGGCTATAGGTGCTATTTTAAGCAAAGAGGGACGGTCACCCGTTATTGTTACAGAAGAGATGGTTGCTCAGATGAGAAACGGTTCTGTTATTATTGATGTAAGTATTGATCAGGGAGGTTGCTTCGAAACATCAGAAGTGACTAATCATTCTCATCCAACTTATAAGAAGTTTGGAGTGATTCATTATTGCGTTCCTAATATTGCAAGTCGTGTGGCTAAAACCGCATCTTTTGCGCTAAGTAATATTTTTACTCCTATCATTTTAAGTATGGGTGAATGTGGAGGAGTAGAAGCATTATTAGAAAAAGACAAGCACGTAAGAGATGCTGCTTATTTATATAGGGGAATGGTGACTAATAAATATGTTTCTGAAATAACACGTTTGCCTTATCGCGATTTGAATTTATTAATGGCTACTCGCTTTTGATAGTTTTTTAAAGCTTTTGCAAGCATATTTTAATTCACACATGTCGCACTTTGGGTTCTTCGCGGTGCATATATAACGTCCATGTAAAATCAACCAATGGTGAGCAATGTGTATTAACTCCTCAGGGATGTTTTTTACCAATTGTTTTTCTGTTTCTAATGGAGTTGTGGAATTAGTTGTTAATCCTATTCTTGCAGACACTCTGAATACATGCGTATCAACGGCCATTTTCGGCTGATTGAATACAACTGAAGCAACAACATTAGCTGTTTTTCTTCCAACGCCAGGTAATAAAACTAAATCTTCAACTTGCGAAGGAACAATCCCTTTGAATTTTGACATTAATAATTGACCAAGTCCAACTAAATGTTTGGCTTTATTGTTCGGGTAGCTAATTGACTTTATCAAAGAGAATACATCTTCGACCGTAGCTTTGGAAAGAGATTTTGGGTCTGGATATTTATTAAATAACGCAGGCGTCACCATGTTCACGCGCTTGTCAGTGCATTGCGCAGAAAGAACAACGGCTACAATTAACTCATATGGATTAGAGTAGGTGAGCTCCGTTTCAGCGTTAGGAACATTCTTCTTGAAATAATCTAAAACATAGGTGTATCGTTCCTTCTTAGTCATGTGCAATACTATGAAAAACGAATAAAAGTTGAAAGCCGGACTTTTCAGTTTCCGGCTTTCAGAATGTTAACAATTAAAATGGAGCAGTAAGTCTTGCGTAATTCATGATGCTCTCTCTCACGCAAGCTGCGGGGGCGATTAAAGAATCATCCAGTGCTTTCGAAATAGCTACCATATCTTGGTAGATTTCATTAATTTCTTCGTTGTTATCTATCGTATTTTGAACCTCAACCGTTTTTAATAATTGAGTTTCATTATACAAGTAATCAACTAAATCATTTAAAGTACATTCCGATTTCATAGGCGTTATTTTTTATCCTTAACGCACTATCAGGTCTTTTTATTGTTTAGTCGGCACTTAGCATTAGATTTTTTTCTTCAATCATTTTTCTAAGATTGATAATTGCATACCTCATACGACCTAAAGACGTGTTGATACTTACATTCGTTGCTTCTGCAATTTCTTTGAAGCTCATGTTACCATAGTGACGCATAATAACAACTTCTTTCTGGTCAAATGGAAGTTGGTCAATTAACTGACGAACTTGAATCTGGATTTGTTTGTTGATGATCTTATCCTCAACATTTGAGTCCATTAAAGGTAATGTATCAAAAATGCTGTATTCCTCTGTGTCGTATGCCATTGGCATTCTCTTTTGACCTCTAAAATGGTCAATGGTAAGGTTGTGAGCAATTCTTAAAACCCAGCTTAAGAATTTTCCTTCTTCGTTATAATTTCCTGAACGAAGCGTGTTAATCACTTTAATAAAGGTGTCTTGGAAAATATCATTAGCCAAATCGCTGTCTTTTACCAATAAGTAAATACTGGTGTAAACTTTCTTTTCGTGACGAATGATTAATTTTTGAAGGGCATTTTCATCACCCTTGATAAATTGAGCTACAAGCTCATTGTCTGAGATTTGTTGGGTACACATAGTTCCTCCTTTTAAGTAGGTTTGAATAAGAAGATTAAATTTTTCTATGTGTAAAGTTTCCCTATAGGCTGCTCAGTTTTTTATTTTATAGTTTTTCTCTTTTGAACGAACGATAAAAGAAGATTAATATTGTTTAGAAGGACAATTTATGTAATCTTTTATCAGAACGCAAGTAAAAAATTTTATTTGACTAGAAATTAACAAGTATCATGCCTAAATTTTCATCATGCCTTAATTTAAATAGGGGAGGTCATATTATTTAAATGAAATGTTAATTTTACGGAGTAAAAATCAAGTCAAATGAAAAAATATTTTTTAGGATTACTTATGATTGTTCCGATAGTGAGCATAGGACAGGAGGTGCGAAAGTTTAACAAGGAAACTTTATTGTATGAGGGTGAAGAAAAGCATATGTCGAATGTTAGACAATTGACATTTGGTGGCGATAATGCGGAGGCTTATTTTAGTTTCGATGGGCAAAAAATCACCTATCAAATGAGAAATAAAGAAAAAGGAATGGACTGCGACCAGATCTATTACTATGATCTTTCTAATTCTAATACAAAAGATTTTCCATCTAAATTAATTAGCACTGGAGAGGGAAGGACAACATGTTCTTATTTTTTACCAGGTGATAGTTTGATTTTATATGCATCAACTCATTTAGGAAACAAAGAGTGCCCTAAAGATCCAGAGAGAAGGTCCGATGGAAAATATGTGTGGGCAATCTATTCTGACTTTGATATATTCATCAGTAATCTAAAAGGTAAGATTAAATATCGTCTGACAAAAACTCCTGGTTATGACGCAGAAGCTACTGTTTCTCCTGATGGGAAGAAGATCGTTTTTACGAGTATTCGTTCGGGCGATCTTGAGCTTTATACAATGGATGTCAATGGAAAAAATGTCAAGCAGGTAACTAATCAATTGGGTTATGATGGTGGAGCATTCTTTTCTCCTGACAGTAAACATTTAATATTTAGATCTTCAAGACCAACTACAGCTGAAGAAATTAAAGAGTATAATGATCTATTGAAAGAAGGTCTAGTGATGCCTACAAAAATGTCTCTTTATACATGTGATGTAGATGGTTCAAACCTGAAAAAAATAACAGACCTGCCAAATGCTAGCTGGGCTCCATTTTTCCATCCTTCAGGCAAAAAAGTAATTTTTGCATCTAATTATAAGGCTACAAGAGGATTGCCTTTTAATCTAATGATGGTTGATTTAGATGGTTCCAATATGGAGCAAATTACTTACGACACAATGTTTGATGCATTTCCAATGTTTTCTCCTGATGGGAAGAAAATAATATTCTCTTCTAATAGAAACAATAATGGATCGAGAGATACTAATTTGTTTATAGCAGACTGGAAAGATTAATTTTTCTTTCTGACATTTTTTAGTGTCAATAGGTTCATTCCATTAATGCCAAGGCCATCGATATTGTTTTGATGAAGTCTTAGAACTTTGTCGTAGTAAAGAACAACGACCGGAGCTTCCGACATGACAATTGAGTCAAGTTGGTGGTATTTAATGGTTCTAAGACTATCATTTTGTATGCGCATTGCTGCTTCATACTCAGTGTCAAAAAATGCATTTTCAAAATGCGTATAGTTAGGACCGTTTGGAGACTTGTTTTTACTATAAAATAACGACAAATAGTTTTCTGGGTCTGAATAATCCGCAATCCATGATCCCCTAAACCAAGATAACTGGTGTTTGCTTACCATCTGACGATGTTGTGCGGCTTGATTGACTTCTACTTTTACCCTAAGTCCAATTTCAGCAAGCTGTCCTTGAATAAATTCACATAAATCCTGATACGAATTTGTTGTGCTCATTGTAATTATCGGTAATCCTTCTCCGTTAGGATATCCCGCTTCTTTCAAAAGTGCTTTGGCTTTTTCAGGGTTATAGTTATATCCGTAATCGGATGCTGTATTAAATCCCGGAGAGCCTATAGGAACAAATCCTGCAGATCCAGGTGATGCCATATTGTTTCTTAAATATCGGATCATTTTGCCTCTATCGAATGCATAATTGATAGCCTTTCTTATTCTTAAATCATTTAAAGGATTCTTGGCGTCTTCCTGATTTAGGTCAATTGCAAATCCTAAATACTCTGTGTTTAAATAAGAGGAAGTAAGCACTTTAAATTTGTCTTTATATTTGGATTTAATGCTGCCATTCTTGTTTAGAAGATCATCTTTATAAGAAGCGTCTAGTCCGCTGATTAAATCGAGTTTGCCTTTAAGGAATTCCATGAATGCACTTTGCTTATCAGGGATAAATGAAATCATGACTGCATCTAAATAGGGAAGTCGAATTCCGTTTTCATCTTTTTCAAAATAGTTTTCATTCTTGTGAAACACTAACGCAGATCGCTCAAACCATTTGAAGAATTTAAACGGACCTGTGCCGATAGGATTTTTTCTGAAATCTTTTCCATAATATTCAATGGCCTCGTGAGGAACAACAGAACAATATGTGGAGGATAATAAGCCCAAAAAAGGCGGGAAGGATTCCTTTAATTGAATTGTTAATACTGTATCGTTTAACGCTTGGATGTTTAAGATGTTTTTGATGGTGTCTTGTTCAATAAAATTAAATATCCAACTTCCTGGTGAAGCTATTTTAGGGTCAATAATTCGATTGAATGAATAGATAAAATCGCTCGCTTTAACTTTTCTGCTTTTTAAAAATTTAGCATCTGAATGAAAATAAACATCATCGCGAAGTATGAATGAATAGGTTTTTCCATCGGGACTAATGGTCCATGATTTAGCAATACATGGCTGTGGGATTAATTCGTTATTTAAGCTTACAAGTCCATTAAAGAGCTGGTTACAAGCCCAAATATTTGCTTGGTTACTTGCAAATGCAGGGTCTAAGGATGTAACTCCTGATGATTCATTGTATCGAAATACAGTTTTTTCACTCTTGTTTGAACGAGAATTGGTGCATCCTGATAAAATCAGAAGGAGAATGGAAATTGCAATTAATCGCATATACAAATCTAATAAAGAAACTGTAGACTTTTAACTCTTGTTACTTGCGGCAATTTTATACTTTTGTACCACATGAATACAGTAGCATTTCATACACTTGGATGTAAGTTGAATTTTTCTGAAACTTCAACAATCGCTCGTCAATTTAAAGATGCGGGATGGGATAAGGTGTCATTTCCTGGACCTGCAGATGTATATGTGATTAATACGTGCTCCGTAACTGAGAATGCAGATAAAGAGTGTAAGTCGATTGTGAATAGAGCAATGGCGGCTAATGGCAATGGGAAGGTAATTGTGATTGGATGCTATGCGCAGTTAAAGCCTCAAGAGATTGCTAAAATAACGGGTGTTGATTTGGTGTTAGGTGCTCAAGAGAAGTTCAATGTTCTTGACTATTTAAATACACTTGAGAAGAAAGACAAAGGAAGTTACATTTCATGTGAGATTGATCAAATTGAAGCGTTTGTTAGTTCTCACTCATCTGATGATAGAACGCGTGTGTTTTTGAAAGTTCAAGATGGCTGTGATTATAGTTGTACTTTTTGCACGATTCCATTAGCAAGAGGTAAGTCGCGAAGTGATACAGTGAAAAATGTTGTATCGAAAGCGGAAGAGATTATTAAATCAGGTGTCAAAGAAGTTGTATTAACCGGAATTAATTTAGGCGATTTTGGATTAGATGCGAATGGGAAAAGAGTTGAGCGTTTTGTTGATTTGGTAAGTGCACTCGACAAAGTTAATGGGTTAGAGCGAATTCGAATTTCCTCAATTGAACCCAATTTATTGACGGATGAAATAATTGAATTGATAAGTAAGTCAAATAAGTTTGTACCACATTTTCATATTCCATTACAAAGTGGCTCTGATGCTATGCTTAAGTTAATGCGTCGCCGTTATCTTCGTGATTTATATGTCGACAAAGTGCAGAAAATTCGAAAGCTTATTCCGAATTGTTCTATTGGAGTTGATGTAATCGTTGGATTTCCTGGAGAGACGGATGAACACTTTGATCAAACAGTTGATTTTCTAAAGGACTTAGATATAACCTATCTTCATGTGTTCACTTATTCCGAAAGAGAGAATACTCCGGCGAAGGATTATGAAGGGAAAGTCCCGATGGAAATTCGAAAATTGAGAAATAAAACTTTGAGGAATTTATCAATTAAGAAGCAACGTGCATTTTACGAGAAAAATATTGGAATGCAACGTCCAGTTTTATTTGAGTCGGAAATGCAAAATGATTTCATTTACGGTTATACTGATAACTATATTCGTGTTAAGACTAATTACGATGGTGGTTTAGTAAATAAAATTGTGAATTGTAAAATTGAAAATATTACTCCTGAATGTGTAGGAGAAGTTGAATTGTTAATGAATTAAAGAATGTATCCTACCATATCAGATTTCTTGCTTGACTTTTTTGGATTGAACCTGCCACTTCCAATACAAACTTTTGGATTTATGCTGGCAATTTCATTTTTTCTTGCAGCGTATACATTGAAGCTTGAGTTGTTGCGCAAGGAAAAATCTGGTTTATTAAACTATCATGTAGTAACTGCGGTTCAAGGCAAGCCTGCTTCAATAATCGAGATCTTGAGTTCTGCGGTTACAGGTTTTATTATTGGATTTAAATTGGTTTTTATACTTTTCAATTATTCTGAATTTGTCAATGATACTCAAGGAGTTTTGCTTTCATCAAAAGGCAATGTGATTGGAGGGTTAGTTGTAGCGGCATTAATGTCGTATATACGTTATCGTGAGGGCGAAAAAAATAAACTTCCTGAAGTGAGAGTTGTGAAGGAAAACGTATGGCCTCATCAGATGGTGATGAATATTACATTTACCGCAGCTATATCAGGAATTATTGGCGCCAAGCTTTTTCACAACCTTGAAAACTGGGATGAGTTGATGGCTAATCCTGTAGATGCATTATTGTCGTTTAGTGGACTTACCATGTATGGAGGTTTAATCTTTGGAGCTGTCGCGGTAATATACATGACTCGAAAATATGGTATCCATCCATTGCATATAGCTGATGCTGCAGCACCCGGGATTATGTTGGCGTACGGTACAGGACGATTAGGTTGCCAATTATCAGGTGATGGTGATTGGGGTATTGTTAATCTTTCTCCTAAGCCAGACTGGATGAGCTTTTTGCCGGATTGGTTTTGGTCGTATAGTTATCCGCATAATGTAATTAGTAGCGGTGTTCCGATGGAAGGTTGTTTTGGGAAACATTGCATGATTTTGCCGCAGCCTGTATTTCCTACGCCACTCTATGAAGCCATCATTTGTATTGCATTATTTTTTGTGTTGTGGTCGGCCAGAAAGAAATTGAAATCTCCTGGGACTGTTTTTTCTCTTTATCTATTGTTAAATGGAATAGAAAGATATACAATTGAACAAATTCGTATCAATAATAAGTTTTTGTTTTTAGGTATGCATGTTACACAGGCAGAAATCATCGCTTCTTGTTTGATTATTTTAGGATTAATTGGATTGATACTATTTAGAAAAAAATCAAATGGCGTTAATCAATAAAACATTTTGTGAAGAGGTTATGTTAATCGTAAATGAAGCTGTTTCATTTATTCGCAATGAACGGTTAAACTTTAAGCAGTCAGCGGTAGAGTATAAAGGCACAAACGATTTAGTTTCTTACGTTGATAAAACGGCAGAGAAAATTCTTGTAGATAAGCTAGTTCTTTTAATTCCTGAAGCAGGTTTTATTACAGAAGAAAATACACTTTCAATTAATGATAAAGATTATTGTTGGATAATTGATCCGTTAGATGGAACTACCAATTTTATTCATGGTTTAAATTGTTATTGTGTAAGTGTAGCATTGATGTACAAGAATGAATTAGTACTAGGAGTTGTTCACGAAGTAGTTTCTGACGAGTGCTTTTATGCGTGGAAAGACGGTGGTGCTTATTGCAACAATAATAAAATAACAATTTCCTCAATTGCAGATTTAAATCAATCATTAGTAGCAACTGGATTCCCTTACACCAACTACACTAGGATGGATGCATACATGAGAGTATTCGATTATTGTATGCGAAATACACATGGACTTAGAAGACTTGGATCAGCAGCAATGGATTTAGTATATGTTGCTGCAGGCAGGATGGATGCCTTTTATGAGTACGGTTTAAATGCATGGGATATTGCAGCAGGAATTATCATCTTGAAAGAAGCAGGAGGACAGGTAAGTGATTTTTCGGGAGGAGAAAATTATTTGTTTGGTCGAGAGATTTTAGCCACTAACAAAAAAATACACCAATCTTTTTTAACGGTAATCTCAAAAGAATTTAATCAATAAAAAAGCGCTGTATTTCTACAGCGCTTGAAAATTTACTTTTGACTTTTATGTTTTAGAACTTTTGCTTCGATATAAAATATTGTTTCTTCAGCAATATTTTTACATTGGTCGCCGACGCGCTCTAGTTTTCTGATCATACTTATCGTATATAAGCTTTGATTGATGCGATCCGCATGCGTACGAATAAATGCAGCAATTTTATCATTTGCTTCGATATTGATTTCATCCACTGTTTCATCTAATTTAAAAATACTTCTTGCAAGTTTGGTGTCTTCTTCAGCAAATGAACGAGCTGTTGTATTCATAATTTCGATACATGTATCGAACATCTCAATTACTCTCGATGATTCAAGTAGTTCTTTCTCTGGCTCGAGTTTGAAATTCATTACAAACTTCGCAACACTTTCTGCGATGTCTCCAATTCTTTCAAGATTAGAATTGATTTTCATGCATGCTAAAACAAATCGCAAATCGATTGCAACAGGATTAAACAATGCAATAATATTTTCGCAATCTCGGTCAATCTTTAACTCGAAACCATTCACGCGTTTTTCGTTTACTACTACTTCACGAGCTAAGTCTTTATCGAGCTGTAAAAAGGATTCTTTCGATTTTGTTAATTGCGTTTGGACAAGTTCAAACATTTCAAGAATGTTAGAACGTAAGTCTTGTAATTCAATATTTAAATGTGACATAATATTGTGTTGTTAATGATCATCCAAATCTGCCAGTGATGTAGTTTTGTGTTCTAACATCTGTTGGGTTGGTGAATATTTTTTTTGTTGAATCGAATTCTACTAACTCTCCTAAGTAAAAAAATGCAGTGCTATCGCTAACCCTTCCAGCTTGTTGCATG
>Ga0222712_10001272_pt1 | contig 31702 bp, 28 predicted proteins | sample C33_657DmetaG_FD_165043 | JGI IMG/M metagenome (GOLD analysis project Ga0222712, IMG submission 165043) | Estuarine water microbial communities from San Francisco Bay, California, United States - C33_657D | ecosystem: Environmental > Aquatic > Marine > Unclassified | place: USA: California...
AAACAACAAAAAAGACTAATAAATACCCTCTCCCCCCTTCATTTGTAGACAATTGGTCGTAAATTGCAGAGAATTGTTTAACCAGAATACCCATGAGTAAATTTATTAAAATAGCCTTCTTCTTTTTTATAGGCATTTTATTGATTTGGTGGAGTTTACACCAAATTCCCCCTCAAGAATGGGATAAATTTACCATTGCCCTAAAGAAGTCAAAATTATGGATCATTTTCCCCGTAGGTCTTATTCTTGGGCTTTCTCATTTAGTACGTGCCTTAAGGTGGCGTTTAATTATGGAACCCCTTGGATATAAGCCCTCTATTATCAATACATTTTTTGCGGTCTTAATAGGCTATTTGGCTAACCTGGCCGTTCCTAGATTAGGCGAGGTTTTAAAGTGCACCCTACTTTCAAAATACGAGAAAGTACCTGCTGAAAAAATTTTAGGTACTATTGTTGCTGAAAGGGCCTTTGATGTTATTAGCCTAGGTATTGTATTCCTACTAGCCCTAACCCTTCAATTTAGTGTGGTGGAAGCGGGATGGAATCAATTCAAGGCTTATGGGAATGCCGCAGGCGATGCAAGCAGCAGCAATCAAAATACTTATATCATTACTGCTGTACTACTCATTTTAATTTTTGCATTGCTTTGGTTTTTCAAATCAAAAATGCAAAATGCCATACTTACTATTCAAAAAATTATTGCAGGTGTTTGGGAAGGTGTGATGAGTGCGACTAAATTAAAAAAACATAATTTATTTTTCTTTTACTCTTTCGCCATTTGGTTTTTATATTTATTAGCCACCTACGTAGGCTTGTATGCTACAGAGGGAACAGGAAGTTCTTTTCAAACTGCTATTAGTTGTTTAGCCTTTGCAAGCATAGGTATGATTATTACACCAGGTGGTATTGGCGCTTATGCCTATTTTATGGCAAAAGTATTAGAATTAAATGGAGTGGATTACACACTAGGATTAGCCAATGGTACTTTGCAATGGTTTTCACAATTCATTATTGTTATCGTTTTAGGAGGCATCGCATTAATCTTGCTTCCATTATTCAACAAGCAAAAAATTTAAGATGAAAACGGGAGATGCTATTGAGAAAAAAATAATGACGGTGGATCAAGCCAAGTTAATGATGGCGGCCTTAAAAGTCACAGGCAAAAAAGTTTCTTTTACCAATGGTTGCTTTGATATTATACACCCGGGACATTTATTTTCACTAAAGCAGGCAGCAGCAGAAGCCGACTATTTAATTGTAGGCTTAAACAGCGATGCAAGTGTAAGAAAATTAAAGGGCCCTTCAAGACCCATTAATAATACAGAAAGCAGGGCCCTTGTACTTGCGAATTTAATTGTGGTGGATGCAGTAATTGTATTTGAAGAAGAAACCCCACTTGAATTAATAAAAGCTATTCTTCCCGATGTGATGGTAAAAGGTGGCGACTATACCATTGACCAAGTAGTAGGTGGTAAAGAAGTAATTGCGAATGGAGGAAAAGTAATTATCAACCCCATTGTGGAAGGTTTTTCAACCACGGGTCTTATTGAGAAAATGAAAGGCTAATTTATAAATTATACATCTATGGAATTTTTACAACAGCTTCGACTAGAAAAGAAAAACGAAGGAAGTTCAACAGGTACTGTTTGGCATAATAGTAAAGGAGTAATCATTGCATCTTCTTCTCCAGTTGATAATAAAGAAATAGGAACCGTTATAAGTACAGATAAAGATACTTATGAAAAAATAATTAAGACTGCGCAAGCTGCTTTTATAGAATGGAGAAATTGGCCAGCACCTAAGAGAGGAGAAGTGGTGCGTCAAATGGGTGATGCTTTAAGAAAAGAAAAACAGGCACTAGGCCAGTTAGTAAGTTATGAAATGGGTAAAAGTTTACAAGAAGGTTTAGGAGAAGTACAAGAAATGATTGACATCTGCGATTTTGCAGTGGGTCTTTCAAGACAATTATATGGACTTACCATGCATAGTGAAAGACCTTCACATAGAATGTATGAACAATGGCATCCATTGGGTATTGTAGGTATAATATCTGCTTTCAATTTCCCCGTTGCTGTTTGGAGTTGGAATGCTGCACTTGCCTGGGTTTGTGGTAATGTCACAGTATGGAAGCCTAGTGAAAAAACACCTTTATGTGGTAATGCTATTCAAAATATTATTGCCAAAGTATTTAAAGACAACAATGTGCCAGAGGGTGTTAATAATTTAATTCAAGGAGGACGTGAAGTAGGAGAATGGATTTCAAAAGACAATCGCATTCCATTAGTTTCTGCAACTGGTTCTACTAGAATGGGTAAATTATTAAATACAGCAGTGGCGGAGCGTTTAGGAAAAACAATTTTAGAATTAGGCGGCAATAATGCAATCATTATTTCAGAACATGCCGACTTAGACATGTCTTTAATTGGTGCTGTGTTTGGAGCCGTTGGAACAGCTGGCCAAAGATGTACTAGTACAAGACGTTTAATTATACATGAAAAAGTATACGATAGTTTTGTGGCAAAATTAACCAAGGCTTATGGGCAAATTAAAATTGGCGACCCCTTGGATTCAAAAAATCATATGGGCCCGTTGATAGATAAAGAAGCTGTAAAAATGTATCTGAATTCTATTGAAGCTTGTAAAAAAGAAGGGGGCAAATTTTTAGTAGAAGGTGGTGTATTAGAAGGCAAGGGTTATGAAAGTGGATGTTATGTAAAACCTTGTATTGCAGAAGCACTACCCCATTATGCTATTGTACAACATGAAACATTTGCTCCTATTTTATATGTGATGAAGTATTCCAAATTAGAAGAAGCCATTGCCATTCAAAACGGCGTGCCTCAGGGATTATCTTCTGCGATTATGACATTAAATATGAGAGAGTCTGAATTATTTTTATCACAAAGTGGAAGCGACTGCGGTATTGCCAATGTTAATATTGGAACCAGTGGTGCTGAAATTGGTGGCGCCTTTGGGGGTGAAAAAGAAACAGGCGGTGGTAGAGAAAGTGGGTCAGATGCTTGGAAGGCCTATATGCGTAGACAAACCAATACTATTAACTGGAGCAATAATTTACCATTAGCGCAAGGCATACAATTTGATTTGTAAAAATTTCAACTAACATTAAACGAATAAAAATAAAATATGCCCAGACCCAGTGCAACCGAATACGGCCCTTATTATCAAACTTATATTAACTATACAAGTGGTAAAGACTATTCCATTTTAGTACAACAGTACAATGACCGCATCATAGATTCTTGGAATGCCATTCCATTAGAGAAAATAAATTTTGCTTATGCTGAAGACAAATGGACAATTAAGCAAATGTTTCAACATGTAATTGATACGGAAAGAATTTTTGCCTATAGAGCCTTAGCCATTGCTAGAAAAGAAACTATTTCTATTCCTGGCTTTGATGAAAATGCCTATGCAAAGAACGCCACAGCTGCACATCGCAATTGGAAAGACATGTTAGCAGAATGGAAAATTTTAAGACAGTCTACAAATATGTTATTTAATTCATTTACAGAAGAAGACTGGAAACAAAAAGGTATTGCTAGCGAAAACCCCATGTCTGTTAATGCATTGAGCTTTATTATTTTTGGCCATGCCTTGCATCATTTGCATGTATTAAAAGAGAGATACGGTATTTAAAATATTTAGAATAAGTAATAATTAAAGTACTTATCGTTAATTTTATTTTTATTTTAAAATTAACGATAAGCAAAAAGCCCTCCGAAATTCGGAGGGCTTTTTTATATCTTAAAGTTTTAACTAATTCTTAGAAACGAATTACTTAGTACCGTAAATATGAATAGCTAATTGAACTTCAGAATCAATCATTCCAATACCATAGTTGATACCAAAAAGAGTTCTGTCGAATGGCATAAATGCTTCAGCGAAGAAACCTTTGTCATCTGCATTTCTAATGACAGCAGAGAAAGTAACTGGCGCTTTAATACCTTTTAAGTTTAAATCCCCTTTTATAGTGGCTCTGTCTGCTTTAGTGTATTCAATAGAAGTTATGGTAAAGCTAGCTTCACCAAATTTTGTAATATCAAAGAAATCGGCAGAAGATAAATGACCTTGTAACTTTTCACCACCACCTGCATCTGTAACTTTTAAACCAGCAATATCAATTACAAAACTACCTCCTACTAACTTACCGCCATTCACTTGAACTGCGCCCGATTTGATAGGGAAATAACCTGTATGGTAATCGCTTTTTTTAGACCCCGTAAAGTCTACTTTACTTTTTTGAGCAGTTACATTAAAAGTAACTACGTCCGCATTTTTTGCCTTTGGAGCAAATGAATACAATGAAATCGACGCTGCGATCACTGCAATAGAGAAGATGATTTTTTTCATATGATTTTTAGTTTAAATATTTTCAAAATAGAGACTGCTAAAATACAGCCTTATATCCTATTTTAAGAATCTAAAGATATAAATCAATGTTTAAACAACAAAATATATTTTTTGATAGAATCTCTGCCTATAATCTATTATCTTCGCCAAAATTTTAGTTATTATGAATTTGCATGAATACCAAGCTAAGGAACTACTTAAAAAGTACAATGTCCCCGTTCAAGAAGGAGTAGCTGTTGAAACAGTGGAAGCCGCTGTTGCTGCTTACAATAAAATTGCCACTGAAACCAAGAATAAATTTGCTGTTGTTAAAGCTCAAATTCATGCAGGTGGTCGTGGTAAAGGAAAAATAGTAGGCACTGAACAAAGAGGTGTGGCTGTTGGAAAATCTGCAACTGATATTGAAACTTTTGCAAAGAATATATTAGGTGGCACTTTAGTGACTATTCAAACTGGCGAAGCTGGAAAATTAGTTTCTAAAATATTAGTAGCACAAGACGTTTATTATGAAGGTCCTCAGCCTACTAAAGAATTTTACTTATCTATTTTATTAGATCGTGCAAAAGGCATGAATGTAGTAATGTATAGCACAGAAGGTGGTATGGATATTGAAGAAGTAGCACATAACACGCCTGAAAAAATATTTAAAGAGTGGATACACCCAGGTGGTGGCTTACAAGGTTTTCAAGCAAGAAAAATTGCTTTTAATTTAGGTTTAAGCGGTGAGGCATTAAAGAGCTGTGTAAAATTTGTAACGAATTTATACAATGCCTATGTTGGTTTAGATTGCGGAATGCTTGAGATTAACCCTTTATTCAAAACTTCTGATGACAAAATAATTGCGGTGGATTGTAAAATGAATATTGACGATAGCGCCTTAATGCGTCATCCCGATTTATTAGCTATGCGCGATGTGTCTGAAGAAGATCCTACTGAAGTAGAAGCAGGTGAATTCAATTTAAACTTTGTGAAATTAGATGGTAATGTAGGTTGTATGGTAAACGGTGCTGGTTTAGCTATGGCCACAATGGATATGATTAAATTAAGTGGTGGTGAGCCGGCTAACTTCTTAGACGTGGGCGGTTCTGCAAATGCACAAACAGTGGAAGCAGGTTTCAGAATTATTATGAAAGACCCTAATGTAAAAGCAATTCTTATTAATATATTCGGTGGTATTGTTCGTTGCGACCGTGTTGCAGCGGGTGTGATTGAAGCATTCAATAAATTAGGCAATATTAATATACCTATCATTGTTCGTTTACAAGGAACCAATGCGGTAGAAGCTAAGAAATTAATAGATGAGAGTGGATTAAAAGTAGAGTCTGCTATTCAATTAAGCGAGGCAGCAGCCTTGGTTAAAAAAGCAGTGGCTTAGGTTTTATAGATTTTTTATAAAATATAAAAATCTATAAAACCTCTCTAATGATTTTTATAAATCCACTCGAAACTCGAGAGGATTTATGTTTCAACTCTCTGATGATTTTTAAAAACCCTCCTCGATTTATCGGGGAGGGTTTTTTGTTTACACTTTCTTTACTTCAGTAAGGGCGCTGAATAAATAAATATTCCCCGTGGCAATTTCAATACATTCAATTCGCTTGCGCCTTAATTTAATTTTTCTAAAGGTCCTACCTTTTATTTCCATAAATAATTCTCCATCTTTCAAATGGGCAAGTATAATCACCCCTTCTTTTTTCACGGGGTTATACCTTCTTAATACTAATAACAAAGCAGTCTCCCCATTGGCCGTGGCAGCAGGATTAAGCAATGTTTTTTGCAAACTCTTTCTAATATCTTCCGGGAAAATTTCTAATTGAATAAACTGCGCTAAGAGTTGACCATATATAGCCTTCCATTCTTTGCCATGGGCCTCCACCCTATTTCTATATTGTTCAAAACATAATAAATGCGCTAGCTCATGTAATAAAGTAATAAGAAATTCATATTTATTCAAATTTCCATTCACAGTTATCTTATGATTAGAGCCCATGGCTGCATGCCGGTAGTCCCCTAGTACCGATTTTCTTTCTCTAGTAACCGTTAAATGAACTTTATAATGATTAATAAGTTCTACCACAGGCACAAAGGCCCCTTCTGGCAAGTAAGCGTTTAATGCATGTAATGGATGTTCAACTTTTGCCAAAATAAAAATAAATTAATTGTAGGTACTTATTTTTTTTGAATAACCATTTTAATCTCAAGCCAAGTATAGACTGAATATAAAAACATGCTGGTTAATAATGTTGGGTAACCAACCGGCACTTTCGCTTGTTTTAAATAAGTTAAAGCCGCTCCAGCAAATACAATTAATTTGAGAAGTGTACCCATCATAACCGATCTAACAATTGCATTTGGGTTGGTTTTATCCACTCTTTGTAGTCTAATATGATTTAAAAAAGTCATGGCAAACAACATCATGTTCACCGTTAAAATAAAATTAATTTTAACAGGCACTGCAATGCCATTAAATAGTATAGTTTGTCCTGCAACAAGTACTATCATAAATAATAAAAAGGCAGTAAGATTCTTTTTTAAAAACATAAATGATATTTTAATAAATAGTGATAATGTTGTTTAACCTATTTTTTTTGTTGGGTATCTCTCACCACCATCACAAGTGTAAATAAAATAAAAATAGAAGGAAAAATCCAGGCTGCTCTATTATGCCAGGAAAAATAGAAATCTATTTTCTTCCCAAAAAATAAGCTTATCAATAAGCCTGCAATAATTTGAGTTCCCAGACCTGCAAATTTAGCCAAGTTATTCACTGGATTTTGCTCTTTATTTTTATTATGGGAGGAAGGAAATGGCATTAATCAAAAGATTGTTTGCTTTCTGGTAGCACCAAGGGCAAAGTGTCTAATTGTTTAGGATTGCCTTCAGACAATACTTTTTTAATCCCTTCTAGATATTGTTCTTTATAATGAATAGCCTGCTCTAATGAATCGGTTCTAATTTTCAATAGTTGTAATGCAGTTCTACTTTCTTTAGTGCCATATCCAGGAATATAATATTTAAGAGGGGTAAAAGCAATTAAGGCAATAGTCATTCCCACTAGTAATATAAAGGTTATACTGATGCCAATATAGACCGATTTTCTAGACAATCTAAACGCTAATACTTCATCAAAAGTGTCGTCGTTCATAACCACTAATCGGTAAGTATTACTGGTTCTTTTGAAAGTGTTATTGATATCTAATTTTGGCATAATCTAGTGTGCTTGTTAAAGATACAACCTATTCCATTTTTTTAAGAGAATAATAGGAAATAAATGTATTTTTAAGGCGATTTTAACCCATTTATGCAGCATACAAAAGTCCCTTATAAATTTCCTACGAATTGGTTTTGGGCCGTCTGCATCCTAAGCCAATTTTGCATTCAGGCAAGCGCACAAAGCAACATTAAAAAAACACAAGACAGCCCGCAACAAAAAACCGATACTAGCAAGCCCTTAATTGATATTAATAATAGCAAGCTTGTTAAAAAAGCCAATGCCATTTTAGATAGCAATCAAAAAAAAGTAAATGATTTTATTTTAAACAAGGTTAATAAATTGAAGGGGGCTGCAAACGATAAGGCTAATAAAATAGTGGGCAAGGTTATTCCCCTTGAAATTGAAAAACCCCTTCCCTATGAACGCCTTCTTAATACAAAATACACTTTAGGCCGAAGAGCCTACCAGAATACAGTTTCTCAGTTTAACTTTTTATTCCATGCAGAAGAAGAGTTGAATGAAAATATTTTAAGAGCAAGAAATGAATATGTAGACGACTACACTAGTTTAATTAGTTTTTACGATTACGATTTAAGTACTATTGCGAAAAACAGTATCGATTCTATTATTTACAGATGCAATGCCAATATTGTACTACACGACCTAAGAAGCAATTGGGTAGATGACGCCTACTTACTTTTAGCCAAGGCTTATTTATTTCACAAAGATTTTGATACCGCAGGAAGCATACTTCAATTTATAAACTATTCATTCGACGATAAAGAAAATGGGATGGACTTGCCTATTGGTAGTAATCTAAGAAATACAAAAGGCAAATTCAGTATCGCCACGGCTGAGAATAATCGCTTTTTTGAGAACTTAAATGTGCGCAATGAAAGTATGCTATGGCAGGCTAGAAATTATTTCGAAAAAGAAGAGTTTAATGAAGGAATAAGTTTACTGCAGTTATTAGAGGCAGATGCTATTTTCCCTAAAAGATTACATCCTTTTTTAAATGAACAGCTTGCCTACGGCTATTATTTAATGGAGATGTATGATAAGGCAGCAGCTGCTCTTGAGAAAGGAATTGACAATGCTCCTGATGACGCAGCAAAAACCAGGTGGTATTATTTATTAGGACAATTATGGCAGAAGGCCGATAAATGGGACAAGGCCTACCCTTGGTTTAAAAAAGCGAATCAAAATGCGGTGAACCCCATTGTGAGCGTTTATGCAAAAATAAGTATGATAAGCTATGATGCTAAAAACGCAAACAACCCATGGGAAGATCTAGCCTACTCCCTTGAAAGAATGATTAAAAGAGACAAGTATAAACCTTATGCCGATATCATTTATTTTGAGATGGCAAAACTAGCCATTCAAAACAAAGCCAATACCAAAGCCAATGAATGGTTAATTCAATCTATCAAAACCAATAGAACTAACCTAAAGCAAAAACAGAAGGCTTTTGAGCTATTAGGTGATATAAGTTATTCAAATAATAAATATAGTATTGCTAAACTAGCTTATGATAGCCTACAAACTGTCTTAAAAACAAATCCTAACTACGAAACCATTCAAGCTAGAAAAAAATGGCTAGGTACCATTAGCACCAATGAAAAAATAATGTTAGCGCAAGACAGTTTACAATTTATATACCAATTAAATCCTGGGGCTCAAGAAGCTCAATATAAAAATTGGCAAAAAAGGATTCAATTTGAAAATGAATCTTTAAAAAACATTTTTACAGATAAAACGCCATTAGCAGTTTATACGCCTGAAACACCTAGCAGAAATAATTTTAGCAATGCTGATAACAGTAGTAGTAATTTTTATTTTGACAATAAGTCGGCACTAGTGCAAGGCAAACAAAACTTTAGTCAAAAATGGGGGCAAAGACCCAATGTAGATGGATGGAGAAGAAAAGCAAGCCTAATGAACACGGCCAGCAGTATAAGCAATCAAGACCCATCAATGACTGCGTCTCAAAATACGAATAAGGATTCATTGCAAAAAATGGACTTAAGCAAGGATGGAAAAGGAAATGGAGATGCGAAAGCGAATGAGAAGGGCAATGGCTATTCAATGATTGAAGATGGAATCGCTTATATAAAATCTAAACAGGATGGGAACAAGGCTACTTTAACAAGTGCAGAAACCTTTTTATTTGAACTAAACGATTTCGAAAGAGCCTATCCCCTATATCTTAAAGTAATTGCAAATAATATTGATAGCAGCATGACCGAAAGAGCTATGTTGGATTTAGCTAGTCATTACTTGCATGAAAATTTAAACGAAAAATCGGATAGTATAATAAGATTAGTAGAAGATAGGTTTCCAAAAGGTTTTTATGCCACTAAGAAAAAAGAGGCAAGCTTTAAAAAGTTAAAAGAGGCGGATGTACTCAATGAGTATAAAGAAGCTTATTTCTTATCACAAATAGGCAATTGGGAAAGCCTTGCCACTTTATCGCCGCAATTAAATACCAATTTAAGAAGAACCAAATGGTACACCCCCTTTAAGTTTATACAAGTTAAAATGTATGCGCAACAAAGAATGGATAGTAACGCCATTGTTTTATTAGATTCTATTGTACTTCAAAATACCAATGAAAGACTAAGAGATAGGGCTAAAAATATAATTGAAGAGTTAAAAAATAGAAAACAAACAGAAACCTATTTAACTAACTTAAACCTTAGCAAAGAAATACTAGATACCACTGCTCTAGTAAATACATTAATTAAAGCCATAGATAGTAATTCTATTGTTAAGCCAGCAGTTGCAAAACCTTCCATTGCAACAAATTCAAATGGGGATATAAGCAAGCAGAACAAAAAAGAAATTCCCAATAAAAAAGATAATTCTATAAATAAGGATGCTGCTAATATTAAGGATACCGCCATTTCAAAAGTAATAGCTGCAGTACCTGTAATACCACCACTCGCCTTCACCAATGATAGTAGTGAACAACATTATATAGCCTTTGCGACCCAAAAAGTGAGCGCCGCTTTTGTAAAAGAGATGCAAACTGCCTTTACCTACCTGAATAATGATGAATTTATAAAAGAAAAATTAAATGTAACTTACGTACAGTTTAATGAGAGTAGTTATATTGTTTGGATTGGGTCCTTTGAAAACAGCCAGCTTGCTAAAAATTATATAAATAAAATAAAGCCAAGGCTGAGTAAGGAAATCATATCATTTGTACCTTCGAAGCAATATGATATATACTTATTAAGCAAGTCGAACATACTGCTTATAAAAGACGAGGCCGATTTGAAACAATATCAGCAGTTTATGTTTAAAAATATTTATAAACCTTAATTAAAATAGTAGTGAGTCAAGATTCAAATAAGCCTAAGAATTGGGTACGCCTTTTTTGGAAATACTATTTTATTTCTGCGGGCGTATTTTTATTATTTATTTTATTGTTGAACTTCGGATGGATTGGCGATATGCCCGACTTAGATGATATTGAAAACCCTACCGCCTCCCTAGCAAGCCAGGTATATGCACAGGATGGCACGCCCATGGGTAAGTTTTATTTAGAAGACCGTATTACGGTAAAGTATAGAGATATTAGTCCCTATTTATTACAAGCATTGGTAGCTACAGAGGATAAAAGATTCTACGACCACTATGGAGTAGATGGTGAAGGTCTTATAAGAGCCATTGCCTTTCTAGGGAGTCAAGGTGGGGCTTCTACCATTACCATGCAAACGGCTAAAAATTTATTTACCGATAATTGGAGTACCAAGAACAAATTGCTTCGTGTTATTCAAAAAATTAAGGAAAGTATTATTGCCATTAAACTAGAGCGCAATTTTACCAAGCAAGAAATTATTACCCTATACTTAAATACCGTTCCTTTTAGTGAAAATGTATTTGGAGTTAGTAATGCCTCAAGAACTTTTTTCCAAAAAGAGCCAGACCGTTTAACAGTTGAAGAAGCGGCCTTATTAATAGGCATGATTAATGCACCTACCAAATACAACCCCAATAGAAATCCTAAGCTGGCCTTAGAAAGAAGAAACTTAGTGATTAGTAGAATGGCAGGACAAAAATATATTAGTCAAGTCCAAGCAGCCGAACTAAAAAGTTTGCCTATTGCCACCAATTTTAAAAAGCTTGACCAGAACAATGGCCTTGGCCCCTACTTTAGAATGACTTTGGGTGAATACATGAAAAAGTGGTGCAAAGAACATAAAAAAAATAATGGGGACCCTTATGATTTATACAGAGATGGTTTAAAAATTTATACTACTATTAATCCTAGAATGCAATTGTATGCAGAACAAGCTGTCGCCCAGCATATGTCCTATTTACAAAAAGAATTTAACCAACAAAGCAATATTAAATCGGGTACGATTTGGAAAGAGTTTAGCGCACAACTAGAACTAGCGGTTAAACAAACCGACAGATGGAAGAACTTGAAAAAAGAAGACATGGAGGATGCCGCCATTAGAAAAACTTTCGACGAGCCCTTACCCATGCGTGTTTTTGCTTGGAATAAAAACCGCTTTATTGATACCGTCATGACGCCTTATGACTCTTTAAAGTATCATAAGCAAACTTTACAAACTGGATTTTTAGCCGTAGACCCTTTCACTGGAGAAGTAAAAGCTTGGGTGGGTGGTGTTGACTTTAAAACATTTAAATACGATCACGTTAATATTAATACAAAAAGACAAGTGGGTTCTACCATTAAACCTTTGTTGTATTCTTTAGCCATTGAAGAAGCTGGCTTTACACCTAATACCATTGTACAAGATCAACAACAAAATTTTGATGGTTATGGTATGGTGCCTAATACCCCTAAATCTTGTACTGGCCTTTCCATTCCAATGGCACAGGCCTTAGCGGAATCAAGAAACTGCGCATCGGCCTATATCATGAAACAAATTAATGGAAAGAGCAATGAAGCAGCTAAGCAATTTGTTGAATATTTAAAGAAGTGCAATGTTAAATCAGATATACAACCTTATCCTTCCATTGCATTAGGCGCTGTTGAAATTTCCTTATACGAAATGGTACAAGCCTACACCATGTTCCCAGGTGCAGGGTATAATGCACAACCCTTTTTTATTAATAGAATTGAAGATAAAAATGGTAATGTATTAGAAAGCTATTCTCCTCAAAGAAGAAAAGTAATAAGTGATGTAACTGCTTATTCTGTTGTAAGTATGATGCAAGGTGTTATTCAAAAAGGAACAGGTAGAAGTATGTATTCTTATGCAGTACCTACTCAATCTATTGCAGGAAAAACAGGAACTACTAATGACAATAGTGATTTATGGTTTATGGGATATACCCCACAACTTTTAGCAGGTGCTTGGGTGGGTTGTGATGACCGTTATATAAGATTCTCTGATAACTATTTTGGACAAGGGGCACATGCCTCCTTACCTATCTGGGCTTATTTTATGAGCAAAGTAGCTGCCGACCCTGCATGTAATTTAGATCCCAATGCAAGCTTTGAACGACCCATCAGCATGGCTAGTGACTTCAATATAGATTTTGTTTCAAAAGATAGTACAGCCTTAGAAGGCATAGATGATATTATTAATACAGAAGACATTAAAGCAGAATCGGATTATACATTACCCGATGCTGAAATAGCTAGCCCTGTTAAAAATAATCTGCCTGTAAAAAATATAGCTCCTAATAAAACTACACCTCCCATAAAAAATAATTCTAAGGACACTAAATCTAAAGATACAAAGCCAAAGGCGAATAAAGAAGCTGCAAAACCAAAAGCAGTCTTCCCTAAAAAAAAGAACTAACGCGCATTTTTTAAAGAATAGAAAATAGAGAAATGGTGGTATAAATTTCTTTGGAAAAAAGCATTGCCATATTGAATAGTCACACGAGGTAATTTTAATCCAAGTCCTGCACTAAACCCATTGAACCAGTTTTGTTGGTTTTGAATGTTTAAATCAAAGCGTCTAAGAAAATTATAGCCAAAGTCAAGACTTACTTGTTCTCCAATATTCGCTTCAGCTCCTATTATAACATGATTGAAAATATCTTGAACTGAAGAAGGTGCCTTATACCCTTCCTGGTTATAAAAGCTAGGATCGTACAAAGTATTATTCCAAATAGAAAGTCGCTGTGCTGTTAAAGAAAATTGAATAGGCGCATTTTCCAATTTTTTAGACACCCCCATTATGATATTTAAAGGCAGCCTTTCTTTTTCTGTATAAGATTTAATTTGTGCCCCCACATTATTAGCAAGTATACTGGCACGTAGTAGTCTACTTGAAGAAGTATAGGCAATAGATAAATCCATGGCTAGGCCCGAAGATTTATAAATACCATAATTAGATTGTACTAGTTTAAGTGTTGCTCCTAAAATTATATTTTTTCTAAAGGAAGAGGCCATTGAAACTTGCGCTACATAATCGTTGGCTATAAAATTACCCATCTCATTACCCGAGACATCGGTCATTTTAATATTTCCATAACCCATATAATGCAAACCCCAACCAAGGACCCAATTTTTTTTGGGTATAAAATGGGCTCCGCTAAAATCGTATTGTTTTATATCAGAAAAATAAGACTTCACACTTAAGTGAAGCATTTTATCCATGGCAGGATCTAATTGTGCTGGGTTATACATAGCTAATCCCAAATCGGAACCAAGATTACTTATATTAATGCCTCCTAAGGCCGTTGCTTTTGCACTATAGGGTAAGGTTAAAAATTGATAAACCTCATTGGCATTAGATTGCTGGGCACGCACAGAAAAGGCATTTACAAAAAATGTAATGAAACCAATAATGAATAGTTTACAACTTAACTTGAATGTCCCCCTTCTCATAAAACAAAGCTAGGGATTTAAACTAATGCTAAGTCAAGCACTTGTTGCATATTTTTTACATAATGAAACTGTAGTCCTTTAATAAAACTATGGTCAATTTCATTGATATCTTTTTCATTCTGCCAACAAAGTATAATTTCTTTCATTCCGGCTCTTTTAGCCGCTAATATTTTTTCTTTAATCCCACCTACAGGAAGTACCTGCCCTCGCAGTGTAATTTCACCAGTCATGGCTAAATAAGGTTTTACTTTCCTTCCAGTGAAAGCTGAAGTAAGCGCTGTAAGCATGGTAATACCAGCACTAGGACCATCTTTAGGTACCGCCCCTTCTGGTACATGCACATGAATAGCCTTTGTGGTAAACAAACTTGGGTCTACCCCAATTTTCTTGGCATTGCTTTGTAAATAAGTAAGGGCTGTGTCCACACTTTCTTTCATTACATTACCTAGGTTACCCGTTAATTTTAAACCACCTTTACCTTCAGCAAGTAATACTTCAATAAATAAAATATCTCCTCCTACATAAGTCCAGGCCAAACCCACTGCCACCCCTGGCATATTCACTGTTTTATATATTTCATTACTATACCTAGCCTGTCCTAAAATTTTATGTAAATCGGTTTTAGTAACAGTTGGCTTCACCTTATGCTTATAAGCTAGTTCCTTGGCTTGATAACGCATAATAGAAGCAAGTTGTCTGTCTAATTCACGCACTCCACTTTCTCTGGTATAGTCTTCAATCACTTTCTCAAGCACATTGTCAAGTACCTTGAAATTAATTTTATCTAATCCATGGGCTTGTCTTTGCTTAGGCAGTAAATGTCTTTTCGCAATTTCAATTTTTTCTTCCACTGCATACCCACTTAAATCAATAATTTCTAAACGGTCTCTTAAAGCGGGTTGAATGCGGCTAATATCGTTGGCTGTTGCAATAAATAAAGTTTTACTTAAATCATATTCCGATTCTAAGTAGTTGTCATAAAAACTATGGTTCTGTTCTGGGTCTAATACTTCTAACAAAGCGGAAGAGGGGTCGCCTCTATGATCGCTGCCTATTTTATCTATCTCATCCAATATCATTACAGGGTTAGAGGTCTTCACCTTACGCAAACTTTGTACAATTCTACCTGGCATGGCGCCAATATAGGTTTTACGGTGCCCTCTAATTTCACTTTCATCATGCAAGCCTCCAAGACTTACTCTAATATATTTTCTGCCAATGGCATGTGCAATAGATTTTCCTAAAGAAGTTTTACCAATACCTGGAGGGCCTAAGAAACATAAAATAGGGCTTTTCATATCGCCTTTAATTTTAAGTACTGCTAGGTATTCTAAAATTCTATTTTTTATTTTAGCCATACCATAATGGTCGGCATCTAAAACTTTTTTAGCATTTTTTAAATCGTAATTATCGGCAGTATATTCTTCCCAAGGCAGGTCTAATAGTAAGTCTAAATGATTATACACTACAGAATAGTCTGGCGTGCTTGGATGCATACGTTCCAATTTCTCCAAACCATTTTGAAATAATTTTTTGGCGGCTTCTGGCCACTTCTTCCCTTCTGCCTTCTTTTTCATCTCCGCCACTTCGCGCTCATTAGGGTCTCCGCCTAATTCATCCTTAATACTTTTTAATTGTTGTTGTAAAAAGTAATCGCGTTGTTGCTTGTCTATTTCGGTGCGTGTTTTATTGGCCACCTTATTTTTCAATTCAACAAACTGTAACTCTTGTTGTAAAAACTGAATTAATTTTTCTGCCCTAAGCTTAATATTGTGTTGCTCTAATAAAGCTTGCTTATCGCTTATTTCTACATTTAAATTACTGCTTACAAAATTGATAAGAAATAAAGGGCTTTCAATATTTTTTAAAATCATAGCAGCCTCCGATGGAAAATTTGGAGACAACTGAATAATTTGAGTCGCTAAATCTTTTATGTTGGATAAGTAGGCTTGAAAGTCTTGGTTCTCTTTTTCTACTTTATCTTCTACTAATACTTTTACACTGGCTTTGAAAAAAGGATCTTCTTCTTTCATCTCCAATAATTCAAAACGCTTTTTACCTTGAATAATTATAGTAGTACCACCGTCTTGCATCTTAATCATTTTAATGATTTTTGCAACGGTACCAATTTGACATAAATCGGCGGGTGTAGGATCCTCAATATTGCCATCCTTTTGAGAAACTACCCCAATTAATTTATCCTTATTATAAGAAGCCTTTACGGCTTGAATGCTTTTATCTCTTCCTACAGTAATAGGAATAACTACGCCCGGAAATAGGACCGTATTACGCAGTGGCAGAATGGGTAATAAAGAATCAATCACCATTTCTGGCTCATTCTCTTCCCCCTGCTCATTAAATGAAAATAAAGGTATAAACTCATTTTCTTCTTCCCCCTTAAACAAAAACGTCTTATCCACTATTGATACAATTTAAATTAAAGTCAAAATGACATAGCCCCTTGGTCAAAACCTGGTTTTACTAAGGTATACTCTTATAAGTCAATATTGATGCCAAAAAAAATCCTCCCCGATATAATCGGGAAGGACCTTCTTGCAAGAAGTTTATAAACTTCTAAAATTACTTTGCTTTAACTGTAGTATCAACAGTTGCAGCAGCAGCAGTGTCAACAGTTGCAGCAGCAGCTGTATCAACAGTTGCAGCAGCAGCAGTGTCAGTTTTTGCTTCAGTAGAAGCACCACCACATGCAGCTAATGCAGCGATAGCGAAAATTGCGATAACTTTTTTCATTTTTTGGTTTTTTTAAGTTTAGTATCAAAAATACGTGGGCGAAGATAAACATACCCTTCAAAAATGCCAAATTTTAAGATTATTTTTTTACACACCCTCCTAATTCTACACCTAAACAGAGCACATTCTACTTCTTCCTAAAGTAGACCCTTATAGGCACACCTGTAAATTTGAAATTCGCTCTTAATTGATTTTCAAGGTAGTTACGATAAGGAACCTTAATATCATCTGGGAAATTGGTAAAAAAGGCAAAGCTTGGCACCCTGGTTGGTAACTGGGACACAAACTTAATCTTAATCACATGGCCTCTTACAACAGGGGCTTGGTATTTAAGAATAGCCTTCAACATAATATCGTTTAATTTAGAAGTAGGCACTTTACGGTGCTTATTCTCATATACTTCCAAGGCAAGTTCAATGGCTTTGAATATGCGGGTTTTTTCTATAGCAGATATGAATAGTACAGGTACATCGGTAAAAGGCGCCAGTTTGTCCTTCACTACTTTCTCGTAGTCTCGAGCCGTATTGGTTTCTTTATCTATTAAATCCCATTTGTTTATCAATACAACAATCCCCTTACCCTTCTTAGATGCAAGGCTAAATATGCTTAAATCCTGGGCGGTAACGCCTTTAGTGGCATCAACTACTAATAAACATACATCGGCCTCGTCCATGGCCTTAATAGCTCTGATAATAGAGTAAAATTCAAGATCGTCTTTCTCCTTATTCTTACGTCTAATACCTGCTGTATCAATTAGAATAAATTCCTTTTGGAACATGGTATAATGCGTATGAATCGTATCGCGCGTAGTGCCTGCAATATCACTCACAATGGTTCTATCCTGACCAATCATAGCATTCAATAAACTTGACTTCCCTACATTGGGTTGTCCCATAATGGCAATCTTAGGAATGGCCAATACTTCTTCCTCACCTTCTGCTGGTTCTGCTACTTCTTCATCGTCATTACTTACTTCTTTAATCTTGATATCGTTGGTAACAGCGTCTAAAAGCTCCCCTGTTCCACTACCTGAGATAGAACTCACAAAATAATTATGCTCAAAGCCCATTCCGTAAAACTCGGTTCCTTCTAAAGCCCTGGTTGAATTATCTACTTTGTTTACGCATACATAAACAGGCTTAGTACTTCTTCTAAGCATATCGGCCATAGAAGCGTCTAAATCGGTCAAACCTACCGCAGCATCTACCATGAATATAATAGAGTTTGCCTCTTCAATAGCAATTTTAACCTGCTTGCGAATCTCGGTTTCAAACATATCGCGAGAATCGGGTACAAAACCACCCGTATCAATTACGTTAAAAGTTTTACCCGCCCATTCAGTAACCCCGTATTGACGGTCTCTTGTAACACCGCTAATATCGTCCACGATGGCTTTTCGCTCCTCTAAGAAACGATTAAACAAAGTGCTTTTTCCTACGTTTGGCCTTCCAACAATAGCCACTGTATAGCTCATAATAATGTATATTTAATATTCAATTTTACTATTTTAATTCATTCATTATTAATATATTAAGTATATATTAATAATCGAATTATCTAGTACCCAAATTCTTTTAATTTTGTCTCGTTGTCTCTCCACTTAGGCTTCACCTTCACAAATAGTTCCAAGTACACTTTCGAGCCTATAAAATCCTCAATGTCCTTCCTTGCTAAAGTACCAATTTCCTTAATCATCTTACCCTTCTCCCCAATAATTATAGCCTTCTGGGTTTCTCTATTCACAATAATATCGGCCTGTATTTTTATTAATAAGGGCTGTTGCTTGAATGAATTTACTAACACCGCTGTATGGTAAGGAATCTCCTCCCCAAAGAGCTGGTATATCTTTTCGCGCACTAACTCACTTACAAAAAACTTAGTGGGCAAATCACTTAAGTCGTCCTCACTATAAAAAGGAACTCCTTCTGGAATCATTTCAATAACAAGTTTCAATAACCTCTCTATGTCGCTCTTATTCAACGCACTAACTGAAATAGTTTTAGTACAATAAGACTTCTCTTTAAAAAAAGCAACTGCCTCTTTTACCTGGGTGCCCACTGCCAAATCTGACTTATTTAAGACCACTACACAGGGCACTTTTAGCTTTAAAGAAGAGAATAATTCATCCAATTCCTTGATATCGTCACGCATATCCACCATTAATAAAGCCACATCGGCATCTTCCAAGGCGCTTTTCACCGCCCCCATCATTTTCTCGTGCAGCTTGTACTTTGGGTCGATAATACCGGGTGTGTCTGAGAATATAATCTGATACTCGTTTTCCTTGTTCAAAAAGGCCTTAATACGGTGGCGGGTAGTTTGTACCTTGGAAGAGACAATAGCCATTTTCTCGCCCATAATGGCGTTCAGTAAAGTGCTTTTACCGGCATTTGGCCTTCCAAATATGTTTACAAACCCTGCTTTCATTCTATTTTGATGATTTATCCCTTTAATTTCCCCCTTTTACTATGCAAACTTACTACAAAAAAAATCCGCTCTCGATAGGAATCGGGAGCGGGATGATGTTGCGAGGGAAGGGATCGAACCTCCGACCTTCGGGTTATGAGCCCGACGAGCTACCGCTGCTCTACCTCGCGATGTTTGGACGGCAAAGGTAGGCCATAATAAGTTATTAGCCAAGTTTAGTTAGTTCCTGCGTCTAATAGAAGAGGCTCCAGATGTATTCGATTCTTTCACATTTGGATTGCCTTTATAATTAATATCACTAGCGCCACTAGAATTAGCTCTTAAAATTTCAGTTACGGTCACACCAATATTACTTGCACCAGATGCACGTAAGATGGCACCCTTTGCAGTTAAATTGAATAATTTGGCATTGCTAGCTCCTGATACTTCAACAGCTAAATCATCTACATTCCCTGTTAATTCAATGTTTGATGCACCACTTCCATCAATATCAATATTATTCGCAGTTACTTCTCCTTTGTAATCAGAGGCACCAGTTAATTGATACATTAAAGTACCTGCCTTTATATTTCCTTTAAAGTCTGAAGCCCCCGATAATTTAATTCTCATTTTAGGAGACTCAATGGTATTTACTAAATGCACATTACTTGCACCTGAAGCTGTTAATGCATCAATATCTTTAATACTAACATAGGCCTTCGTTTTATAATTGCCCCATTTTTTCCAGCTAAACCAAGTTCCATTATCACCTAGCCTTATAATTAAAGTACCGCCTACTACTTCTGTAATAATATGATCTCTGATTTCATTATTACTTGCACTTACTGCCACTTCATTTTTATTGGACTGCGTTAAATACAAGTCAATAGCGCTTGACACACTAATGGCTGTAAAACTAGGTACTTTTCTTAGTTGCGCATTTTCATCATATACAACAGCTGTTTTCTCCTGGGCATTCAATGTATAGCCAACAAGTAAGAGGATGGCAAAAAGTATTTTTTTCATAATAGGTATTGTTTGTTACTTAAAACGTAAATATTAGTATAAAGTTACAGCGCTTTGTATCATTTTCCTGCCTATTTTTGTGCCGTCCTCGGGGTGCTGTAAAAAGCTGAGAAAAAACCCGTTGAACCTGAACAGGGTAATGCCTGCGAAGGGAAGGTCAACGCAACACGCGCACTTCTCATAGCTATTATTCCTGTTCCCAGTATCAATTTTTGAAACATTTAAATTTAGTTATGACTAAGTTATTGGGAACATTCGCTTTTTTATTAATGGTAGCCAATGCTATGGCTCAAACCAAGCCGTTATCTATTCAAAAGAAAATAGATAGCCTACAATTACAAACTGATAGTATTCGAAACCTGCCTCCTTTAGAAGTAAGGTCAGTGAGGGCAAGTGAAAACAGCCCCTTTGCTATTAGCAATTTAAACAAATCAAGTATTCAACAATTAAACTACGGACAAGACCTTCCCTTTGTCTTGCAGAACACCCCTTCTGTGGTGGTGAATTCCGATGCAGGAACAGGCGTGGGGTATACAGGCATTAGAATTAGAGGTACCGATGGTACAAGAATTAATGTTACTTTAAATGGCATTCCTTATAATGATGCAGAAAGCATGATTACCTATTTTGTAGATGTGCCTGATTTTAGTTCTAGTATAAATAGTGTTCAAATACAAAGAGGAGTAGGTACTTCTACGAATGGCGCAGGTGCATTTGGTGCTACTATAAATTTAGCTACCAATAATTACAATCCTGAAAAATACTTATCACTTCAAAGTAGTGCAGGTTCTTTTAATACTTTAAAAAATACTTTGCAATTAGGCACAGGTTTATTGAATAATCATTTCACCATAGATGGTCGCCTTAGTAATATTAGTAGTGATGGTTATATGGACCGTGCTAGTTCAAAATTAAAATCGTTTTATCTAAGTAGTACTTATTGGGGAGATAATTCTTCTTTTAGATTGAATGTATTTTCCGGATGGGAGAAAACTTATCAGGCTTGGTATGGTGTTCCTGAAGAATTACTAAGTACACAAAGAACCTACAACCCTGCCGGCATGGAAAAATCGGATACCCCTTATAATAATCAAACCGATAATTACAATCAAACACATTATCAATTATTCTACAATAAAAAAATTAATTCAAAATTAGAGTGGAATACCGCAGTGTTCTTAACTAGAGGCAAAGGTTATTATGAAGAATATAAAGGCGGTGTTCTATTGTCTGATTATTTAGCAAAGGTTTCCACTAATTCTACAAATGCGATGAGAATAAACCCTTACGCTGTAATTGATTTAGTAAGAAGAAAATGGTTGGATAATAATTTTTATGGACAAATAGCATCACTTGTATATGAAGAAGGCAGTAATAAATTTACTTTAGGCGGCGCTTGGAATACTTATGACGGACTTCATTACGGAAGACTCCCCTATTTACAATACTTGGGTATTCAACCAGATTTTAATTATTATTTTAATAACGCTATCAAAAAAGATTTCAATACGTATATAAAATGGAATCATCAGCTAACTGGTGCTTTAAGCAGTTTCGTAGATATCCAATATAGAAATGTTGCCCATAATATGTATGGCTTTGACCATAACCCAGAATTAATAGTGAAAAGAAATTTTAATTTCTTGAACCCTAAGGGAGGATTTTTTTATAAAACAAAGCATACAAATTATTATACCAGTATAGCAATAGCACATAAAGAACCTAATAGAGATGATTTTGAAGCAGCTACTAATGAGCAACCTAAGCAAGAAGTACTTACCGATTTTGAAACAGGCTTTAATACCAAGAAAGGAAATTTTGAATGGGGTGCGAATGTTTATTTAATGTACTATAAAGACCAACTAGTGCTCACAGGAAAAATTAATGATATTGGCGCTTATACCAGAATGAATGTTCCTAAAAGTAAAAGAATGGGAATTGAATTAGTTGAAACTTGGAAATTAAATTCATTTATAACTAGTTCTGGAAATATTACAGTAAGTCAAAATAAAATAGAGGCTTTCACTGAATATATTGACGACTATGATGCTGGAGGACAAATAGCCATCCAACATAAAAATACGGACATCACTTTATCTCCTAACCTAACGGCTAGTCATACAATGGGTATTCAATTCAATAAAAAATGGAATTTGAATCTAGTAAGTAAATATGTTTCAAAACAATATTTGGACAATACACAAAATGAATCAAGAATACTGAAAGCTTATTTCTTACAAGATATTCACTTGTCGCATAATATTTTTTCAAAAACTAAATGGGCAATGCAAATACAATTGTATGCCAATAATATATTTAATAAACTATACGAACCCAATGGATATACTTATAGTTATCTATATGGTGGCGCCACCACTACTTCCAATAATTACTTCCCTATGGCAGGAAGAAATTATTGGTTAAGTTTAAAAATAGATCTTAAATAAATTTATTTTCTTGCATCCACCCCTTTAATAAACTTTACTAAACCGGTGAAATAAGTAAACTGATCGTCATACATAGACATATGAGAACCTTTAGGGCAGTATAAGAACTGACCATCCTTTACTAGTTTAGAAAGCGCTTCCATAGCCTTAGGGTCCATAGTGTCAAACTCGCCGCCAATACTTAAAGTAGGAACTGTAATAGTTTTTAAATCGGCTTTGCGATCCCAATTTTTTAAAACAGCATCTCCTACCACTCCAAATTCTGAAGGACCTTGCATTTTTAAATACAAAGGATAATTCATTCTTGCAAAAGCGCGTTTCACAGGATCAGGCCATTTAGCTGGAGGCATTCTTAAAACATGTTCAGGATAATAATGGTCTGCTATTAATTGTAAATAAGCTGGATTCGTATAATCGCCCTTTGCTTCAAATGCACGAATTGATGCTAAAACTTCCTTAGGTAATTTTGGCCCCAATACTTCATTGGCATATTTTACATAATCGGGAATAGAAGGCACCATATTAGAAATAATAAGCCCCTTTAAATTTTTTTGATACTTAAGTGCATACTCAGTGGCTAGTATACCGCCCCAAGAATGTCCTAATAAAAAGAAATTAGATGAGTCCATACCAAGCGCCTTTCTAACAGTCTCCACTTCTTCAACGAACCTTGGTATATTCCATAAACTAGAATCGTTAGGGTTATCGGAATAAGCCGAACCTAATTGATCATAGTAATAATATTCTATTTCTGCTTTAGGAAAATAAGAATCGAAACATTCAAAATATTCATGGGTAGACCCTGGGCCTCCATGTAATAACAAAACCTTAATTTTTGGGTTATTCCCCACTCTTTTTGTCCAAACATTAAATACACCTTTACTAGTAGTAATGGGTATTAATTTAACGCCTCCTGAGAGTGTGTCTTCTCTATTAGCATTGTCATGGTAAGCCGAAGGCTTATTATTATCAAAATTACAAGCGCTAAATACTAGGGTAGCCATTAACAATAATGAACTTAATTTTTTCATTTTAAATTATTTAGAAAGTTAAGATACAAATAAACTATCAAAAATTAACCTGGAAACTTCGCCTGCCAGTCTAACATACCACCCGATACATTCACTACATTTTTAAAACCATAAGGCTCTAACATTAAACAGGCCTGACCACTTCTATTGCCACTTCTGCAATAAATATATATGATCTCTTCTTTTAAGTCCTCAATATCGTCTAATTGTAAAGTTTGTACTTGCCCTAATGGGAGTAAGATACCACCAATATTAAATGCTTCGTGCTCATGTGGCTCGCGCACATCTACTAAATTTATTTTTTCTCCTGCGTCTAATTTTGCTTTCAAAGCTTCTACTGTAATAGTTTGCATTGTATGATATTTAAAGTGAATTATTTATAGAATTTATACAATTGGAATGAGTCTATTTTTATTTCTATTTTTATTATTAAAATATACTAGAATTATAATTAGAACTATTGTTACTTTAAGGAATCTCTTTTTATAATAACAGGAGCAACTTTATCAATGACTAAGTCAATAGCTACTCCTTGTATGGTTACATTTTTAACAGGCATACCTAAGGAATCTAATACAGAAGAATAAGTACCAGGATTTTGTTGAATTACAAAGGCAGTTGCTGTGTCTTGAATAGCCCCATTTGAAATTATATTTCCAACCAGAAGTCCCATACTTGCTAATTTCATTTTAGCCATATCTACCGTTAAACCAATTAAGTCTGGCACTTCCATACCAATACTTGCACCCCCATCTCCTACCGTAAAATTAATTAAAGTGCCTGAAACAATTTTGGTACCTGGTGCTATAGGTGTATTACCTACTAACTGTTCAACAATTACATTTTTATTTCTATCGGCTACTAAATTAATGGTGCCAATTCTTAAGCCTAATACTTTTAAATAAGTTTGCGCACTCTTTAAAGAGAAGCCAATTAAGTTGGGCATGTCTACCTGCGGTGCAATCACACGATTAACAGTTAAAAAAATAGTTCTTCCTTTTTTAACTATTTCATCTGCTTCTGGGGTTTGTCTTAATACAGAGTTTCTAGCAAGGGTGTCTACATAAATAGAGTCTTGTACCACCAAGTCAAAACCTAGGGCTTTAATATTTTTTTCAGCAGCAGTAATATCAAGGCCTAAAACATTGGGCACTTTTTCAGTCTTACCATTGCCTGTAATCCATCCTAAGGAAAAAAAGAATATTATTAATATTGCCAATACAAGTCCAATACCTGCTAAGATATTTACCCATAAAGGCTTTTTTAATAATTTATCTATGAATTCCAAAATAGAGAATATGATTTAATGACTATTGAATAAATATTGTTCTAATTAGTTCGAAGCTAAACTATCTTCTATAATACTAGCATAAAAATCGGTTAAATTCCAACCCATGGCTCTTACTTGCTGAGGAATAATGCTTGCCTCACTTTGTCCTGGCACTGTATTTACTTCTAATAAAAAGGCTTTTTGCGCTTTTTCATCATAAATGAAATCTATTCTAACCACCCCTCTGCAATTTAAAGTAGCATACACTTGCTTGGCCGCCTCCGATAAATCCTTGAACATGGTTTCGGTAATTTTTGCAGGCGTTATCTCTTCACTCTTACCTTCATACTTTGCAGCAAAATCAAAAAATTCGTTTTCTGTTTTAATCTCTGTAATGGGTAACACAGTGGTTACTCCTTTAGATTTAAATACCCCAATGGTAAATTCTCTTCCACTTATAAATTCTTCTACTAATACTTGAGTGTCTTCTTTAAATGCTTTTTCTAAAGCGGGCGCTAATTCAGCTGCTGTATTTACTTTACTAATACCTAAACTACTTCCGCCGTTATTTGGTTTTACAAATAACGGAAGGGTAACTTGAGATAATATTTGATCGGGTGTAAGTTGAGTAGAAGAAATTAAATGCAATGACTTTGCCACAGCCACACCACCAAAACCAGCCACGGCCACTGTGTATCTTTTATTAAAAGTTAAGGCTGAAGTGGCTGTATCGCAACTTGTATAAGGCATACCAATTAAATCGAAGTAACCTTGCATTTTTCCATCTTCCCCTGGTGTACCATGAATACACATTAAAGCAATATCAAAATTAATTTTAAGACCGCCTTCCATAATACTGAAATCGGCTCTATCCACGGCCACTTCTTCCCCTACTATATTTTCATACCACCAACCTGTAGGATGAATGTCTATTAAATACACATCGTATTTATTTTTATCCAAAGCATTCATAACAGTTTTTGCACTCTTATAACTAATTTGTGCTTCAGAACTTAAACCACCTGTAACTAGTGCTACCTTTTTTTTCATGTAGGGAAATTGATGTCTCAAATTTACTTAATAGAAGGCATAAAAAAAGGGAAATTTAATTCCCTTTTTAAATATGACCGTAAATAGATATTTCTTATAGATAAGTCTATTAGATAATTCTAGTTAAATATTAAGCGTGTAGTCTGTCTTTTTTAGCTAACAATACTTCTACTGTTTCTACATACATTTCATCTGGTACGCAACAGTCTACTGGACAAACAGCAGCACATTGAGGCTCTTCGTGGAAACCTTGACACTCTGTACACTTATTGGGTGTAATATAATAAGTATCGGCAGCTACTGGTGCAATTCTTTGTCCAGCATCTACTGAAGTTCCATCTAATAAAGTGAAAGAACCTTTAACGGTAGTTCCATCAGCAACAGCCCATTCTACACCACCTTCATAGATAGCGTTATTTGGACATTCTGGTTCACAAGCACCGCAGTTAATACATTCATCCGTAATTTTGATAGACATAAAAAATTATTTAAAAATTAGTAACGTAATTTTGCCTTACAAATATATAGAACAAGCATGAACTTACAAGCAAGAATTGAGCATTTTTTTACCCTAGGCGATCAGTTTTTTGACCACAAAAACGAAGCGCTTCAATTGGCTAAGGAAAGGGCCTTTCAACAAAATTCTTGGTTTTTACCGGTTTTCATAGATCATGCCATCACTCAAATTAGAGATTCTTTTTTATCCCTTGATGCCCTAAAACACTGGGTGAATAGCTATCCTAGCCTTTCAGATGCCCCTACTGGCAAAAAGGTAGGCATAGTAATGGCTGGCAATATTCCGCTCGTTGGTTTTCATGATTTACTCAGTACTTTAATTGCTGGTCATACAGCCGTGGTAAAGCTTTCCTCAAAAGATACCATACTTATGAAGTATGTAATTGAATCGCTTGTTGAAATTAACCCCGCATTTGAAAACTTAATTATTCAACAAGAACAGCTTAAAAACTGCGACGCTTATATAGCCACAGGTAGTAATAATACAGGTCGCTATTTTGAACAATACTTTGGCAAATACCCTCATATTATTAGAAAGAACAAAACCTCCATTGCCATTTTAAATGGACAAGAGACCAAGGCGGAATTGGATTTACTAGCCGATGATATGCTGCTGTATTTTGGCATGGGATGTAGAAATGTGACACAGATTTGGGTGCCGGAGGCCTACGATTTTATACCCCTAATTGAGGCTATGAAAAAATATAACTATTTAGGGGACGAGCATAAGTACAAACATAATTATGACTATCAGTTAGCTCTACTAATGATGAACCGTCAATTTTACATGGATACTGGCGGTATTCTACTAAGTGAGAACCCTTCTCCCTTTGCGGCCCTATCTCAAATTCACTACCAGTTCTACACCCCTGGTAAACTACCCACTATTGACAGCAGTGAAATTCAATGTATAGTTGGGGTAAATGGGATCCCTTTCGGAGGGCCCCAGAAACCTAGCCTTTTAGAATATGCCGACGGCGTAGATACCCTTGAATTTTTAAGCAAAATTCAGTAAAAACGAATATTTTCGTAAATATTTTGTTAAACTAGCTCAATACATTTTGTGACAAAATTTCAGCTTCGTTAATTTGTAGCTGAATTGGTATCAAATTTGTAAAAACTAGAGTGAACTAATTCTTTTACTATAAAAATAAAAGCATGAATATGAACTTAAAAAATGTAGCAGCCATTATTGGTATTAGCGCCATGACTACAATTGCAAGTATGTGGGCTTATGGAAAAATTAGCGAGAAAAATTCAAGTTTTGAAACAGATGGTAAACTTCCTGCTAATTATGCCAGTTTTTTTAACGGGGCTGCCCCAGCATCTACTGTGGACTTTACTCCAGCTGCCAATGCAGCCTCCCCTGCTGTGGTGCATATAAAAACAAAGACCAACGCTAAAAAAGTGGAGAGTAGTAATCAAAGAAGACAAAGAAATCCTTTTTCTGATTTTTTCGGGGATGACGATATGTTCGGAGATTTTTTTGGTGGCCCAAGAATTCAACCAGAACAAAGAGCAAGTGGTAGTGGTGTATTAATTACTGCAGACGGATACATTGTTACCAATAACCACGTGGTAAATGGCGCCGATGAAATTAATGTAACGCTAACGAATAAGAAAACCTATAAAGCAAAAGTGATTGGAGTAGATGCAAGTAGTGATATTGCTGTGATAAAAATAGATGCTAGTGGATTACCTTATTTAGTATATGGTAATAGCGATGAAATTAAATTAGGACAGTGGGTACTAGCTATTGGTTATCCATTAAATTTAGATGTAACTATTACAGCAGGTATTATTAGTGCTAAAAACCGTTCTATTGATATTAATTCAAGACAGAGTGATAAACCAGTAGAATCGTTTTTGCAAACAGATGCTGCAGTGAATCAAGGCAATAGTGGTGGCGCTTTAGTAAATACCAGTGGTGAACTTGTTGGTATAAACTCTGCCATTGCCTCTCCTACTGGTTCTTATGCGGGCTATGCTTATGCTATTCCTGTGAACATTGTAAAAAAAGTAGTAACCGATATTGTTAAATATGGTACAGTGCAAAGAGCCTACTTAGGTATTAGTTATCCAAAAGATGGTTTGTCTGAAGAAGAATTAAAAAAAGTATTGGAAGAACTTAATACAAAATACAAAGAAGGAGAAGGTATTTTAATTACCGATGTATTAGACGGTGGTGCCGCTAAAGCTGCAGGTATTAAAAAAGGAGATGTACTTGTAAAAATAAATGGAGTGGCTGTAAAAACTTCTCCTGAATTACAAGAACAAGTTTCAAGATACAAGCCAGGAGATAAAATGAATTTGATAGTGAAGCGTGAGGGCAAGGAAATGACTATGGAAGTAACACTAAAAGCTAAATTAGGTACTACCGACTTGGTAAAAAGTTCTAAGGCTGCTAAAAAATTAGGTGGAAAATTAGAAACCTTAGATAAAGCTACAGCTGAAAAGAACGACTTAGAAGGTGGAGTATTAATTAAAGAATTAGGAACAGGTATTATTGGCAAAAGCAGAATTGAAAAAGGCTTTGTAATTACACATGTAAATGAAGAACCTGTAAATACTGTAGAAGAGTTTTACGAGGCTTTGAAAAAAGCTAGTTCAAGTAGTATTAAAATTTCAGGAGTCTACCCTGGTTATTTTGGTAACTACGCATTTATATTAAACTTAAATGAATAAGTAAAGACATATATAAAAATAGTTTTTGGTTGGGTTAGGGTGAAAGAAAAAGCCTCTCGTTAATTCGGGGGGCTTTTAATTTTATAGAATAGTTCAATCAATATTATTTCATCCGTTGCCAAATAGCCTCTTTTTCGGCTAAACTTAGGGCTGCCAAGTCAAGTCCATTCTCCTTGGCATAGGCCTCCATAAGCTCAAATCGATGTTTAAACTTCTTGTTCGTTTTCTCAAGTGCGGTTTCTGGGTCAATTTTTAAAAAGCGGGCATAGTTGATTAGACTAAAAAACACATCACCCAGTTCGTCTTCCATCTTCTCTTGGTTGTTTTCGGCAACCTCATGTTGCAGCTCCCCTATCTCCTCATTTACTTTATCCCAAACCTGTTCTTTATTCTCCCATTCAAATCCCACTTGTTTTACCTTTTCTTGAATTCTTAGAGCTTTTACCATGGAAGGCAAACTATTGGGCACACCACTTAATATAGTTTTTTTACCATCACCCTCTTTTAATTTCAATTGTTCCCAGTTTAATTTCACTTGCTCTTCCGTCTCTGCTTTTACATCCCCATAAATATGCGGATGCCTATGAATTAATTTTTTTGAAATACCTGCAATCACTTCCTCTAAAATGAATTCGTTTTTTTCAGAAGCTATTTTAGTGTAAAATAAAATATGTAATAATAAATCCCCAAGCTCTTCTTTAATGCCTTGCCAGTCTTCTTCTATTATAGCATCAACTAATTCATACAACTCTTCAATGGTATTACTTCTTAAACTATGTATAGTTTGTTTTTTATCCCAAGGGCATTCAACTCTTAAGCGGTCCATAATGGCCACTAGTTCTAAAAAGTTTTTGGAAATATTTTCTTGAGACATATTTTGAAATATAATTTTAGAAAAACTTATAAATTAAATAAGGAAAGTAGTATGGTAGCAAGCATAAGAATTGCCATTAAAATGGCTGTTAATATGTTTAAAATAGAAAATTTCAAAACCGTTTTAACTCTTGATTGATTAAAATGATTACGCAATGCTTTATATAAGTAATAAAACATTAAGGCAGAAGTTATGGTTACAGCACTACCAAAAGGCGGCTTATGAAAAATATATTCAGTAGATAAATTAAATATTTTTAAACCGAATAAAATAATAAAAAATGCACAGTAAATATGAATGCTAAAAATAAGGTGATCAACAAAGTAGTGATTTTTATTTCTACGATACAATACCCATAAAAACAAAGCAAACATGGGCAAGGATATATACAACATGCGAGGAAAATAATGTTGTAACTGTTCCTTAAAAGCCTCGCCAGATTTAAATTTATCCCCCTTGAATTTATCGTTTATCTGTTTTGATTTTTTAACCAAAAATGATTTAAACCTACTATCTTTTTTAGCATCAGGTAGCTTTAATTGCGCTGAATCATAAGCAGCTACTGTCTTATAGGCTATAGTATCATTTCCAATTTGAAAATTTAAACTGTCTTCTTTTTTAACTTCTACATTCTTAGCATCCGTTTTTTTAAGCTCTGTCTTTTTTGATGCAACTGCATTTGGTAAAACAATTTTTGCTAACGGAGGATTCGGCAATCCTATAGTAGGAAGCGGCTTTACGATCTCTGGCTTATCTGCTTGTTCTCCAGAAAAAATAAAGAAAAAGAAAAAAGCAGAAATAAATAAATACATTCTAATAGGATGAATGTAATTAGCTCTTTGGCCATCCATGTATAATTGCGTCAGCTTTGCTGGTTTAAACAAAAGTAGCTTCAATGTTTTCCAAAGCTTACCATCGAAATGAGTTAAGTCTTCGATAAAATGCATAATCAATTGCCCAAAGCTTTCTTTCACTTCTACATTCTCCTGTCCACATTTATGACAAAATCTACCCATGACGGTTTCACCGCAGTTCAAACAATTCTTTTCTTTTCTTTCTTGTAAATGGGACATAGGGTTAATGACTTGGCTCTAAGTTACACTTGACTGATGTACAAAAAAAATCCCTCTCGAAATAATCGAGAGGGATTGTGCCTCAGGCGGGAATCGAACCCGCACGGGCGTTGCGGCCCACAGGATTTTAAGTCCTGCGTGTCTACCAGTTCCACCACCAAGGCGTCT
>Ga0222712_10001273_pt1 | contig 31681 bp, 51 predicted proteins | sample C33_657DmetaG_FD_165043 | JGI IMG/M metagenome (GOLD analysis project Ga0222712, IMG submission 165043) | Estuarine water microbial communities from San Francisco Bay, California, United States - C33_657D | ecosystem: Environmental > Aquatic > Marine > Unclassified | place: USA: California...
AACCCTTATACACTTGGATTTCTTGGATACATTTTGATTGTTCTGCCGATTATGGGTATCTGGGCAATTCACAAATACAACTGGCAGCACTGGGCTCCATTTGACAAAGGGCATAAGAGGTAGTATAATTAGTAATGACAGAGCACAAGTCCCTGTTATGCCCTTATGAGGTATATCACACTTGTGCCATCAAACTCTTATAAATATTTGGGAACACAAATAGTATTCCCAAATGGAAACAAGAGTTTGTAAAAAATGCAAATGTGAAAAGTCACTTGACAATTTTGCAAATGCTGGTATGATTAAAGGAGTTGAATACAAGAGACACTTATGTATCCCCTGTTATTCAATATCTAAACAACCAAGAAAAAATCGTATCAAAGAAGAATACATAGAGTGGAAAAAAACACTTAAATGTAATCGTTGTGATTATGATGATTATCGTGCTTTACAATTCCATCATCAAAGAGATAAAGAACACAATATCTCTAATATGATTAAAAGCGGTATGAATCTTGATAAGATTAAAAAAGAGGCAGAAAAGTGCGAAGTTCTTTGTGCCAACTGCCATCAAATAGAACACTACGGGGCTTAGCGCAGAGGTAGCGCGTCTGTTTTGGGAACAGAAGGTCACAAGTTCGATCCTTGTAGCCCCGATTCATAAACACTTTATGAAAATGTATCCAGAACTAAACGAACTTCAGTCATTTACAGTAGAAGAATTTCAAAAAGATTTTGATAATCTAATACAAAGAGTTGAAAATGGTGAATCATTTATTATACAAGATGGAGATAACAGCGCAGTGATAGTTCCTTACAATGAAACCATAAAGTACGCAATAGAATCAACTGTGGATGATGAAATGATACGTCTCCACACAGACCACGAAGAAGGTTCATAATTTTTGGGAGTATAGCTTAATGGTTAGAGCGGGCTCCTTATAAGGGCTTAGTCTGGGTTCAACTCCCAGTATTCCCATTGCTCCTTTAGCTATCTGGTGAAAGCAATCGACTCATAATCGATCTCAGGTGGGTTCGATCCCCTCAAGGAGCACTTGACAGATTCTCTGTCAAACCTGTATAATACATAGGTCAACATTCAAAACAATGACTCTCACAGCAAAATTCAAGAAAGACGTTCAAACCCTTCGTGGTGCAGCAAATGGCGATTTCTACCTTGATGTAAAGAATCCAAAACTTTTCAAAAAGGTTCGCCGCTACTATGAAAACGAAGGTGTAGTGTTCTCTGGTGATCCTCTTGATGACTATGAAATGCTTATGGAGTATGTTCTTGCAGATCTTGAATCCGTTGAAGTGGCATGACAAAAGTTCTTTTGGAACGTGAGGGATATCGATTTGTAGAAGTTGGTATTCTTGAGATAAACGGTAAACCCGATTATCGTATGCAAAAACAAAACGAATACACCAAACGCTGGAATGACATTTATCTTTTTGATAATGTTCTACAATGTTCTACTGCAATGGAGGATATTGAGTATGCGAAATGGTTAGATCCAGATCGTGTTCCTTGTTATGTTAGAGATGATGATTGAATTAGTCACGGATGGACTATAACAGCACTGGTCGGGAGCAAAACCCCTTTATATCAAAATCTGATTTACTTCGGTGGATTGGAAATATTCTTCTTATAATTGGTTATCAAACTATGTTATGGGGAGAATTTAAATTTGGTTTGATAATTAAATGTATTGGAGGATTACTGACAGTACCTTTTGCTATCAAACTTAAACTTTGGGATGTACTATTCTTATGTGCATTCTTTGGTATTACCGAGATATCAAAGTTAACCCAACTTTTCTTAGTTTCTTAAAACTAAGTGGTGGAGTCAAAATGACCCCTTAGAGTTTCTTGCTTCTCTCAAGAGCAAGTGGTGCGGATGGGATCTCTCCCGCCTGGTTTCCAATTTCCAGTTAAAGAATTGGTGGCGAGCCTGAGTTACATAAGATGGGTTGCACAAACCCATCTTTTTTTGTATAATACATACTATAGGTATTTCATTAATCTATGAGTGATTATAAGAAAACAGCACTTGTACTTGGTGCTGGTGGTTTTATTGGAAGCCATATGGTAAAGAGACTACGATCCGAGGGGTATTGGGTGCGTGGTGTGGATCTTAAAAGTCCAGAGTTTTCTGAAACTGAAGCACACGAATTTGTTCACGGCGATCTTCGTGATGTGAATTTTGTTCGTCGTGTGCTTGAATACAAAGGTCCTTATAGGAATTTTTATAATTCTGTTCCCTGGCGTTACATTGAAACATTTGATGAAATTTATCAGTTCGCTGCTGATATGGGTGGCGCAGGATTTGTTTTCACTGGAGAAAACGATGCGGATATCATGCACAACTCAGTCACCATTAATCTGAACGTTCTTGAGATGCAACGTAAAATGAATGAAGATAAAGGTGTAAATGCCACCAAGATCTTCTACTCTGGATCTGCGTGTATGTATCCAGAATACAATCAACTTGATCCAGACAATCCTGACTGTCGTGAATCATCTGCATATCCAGCCAATCCCGATAGCGAATATGGATGGGAAAAACTCTTCTCAGAAAGACTCTATTTTGCTTACAATCGCAATTATGGAATTCCTGTTCGTGTTGCCAGGTATCACAATATCTTTGGTCCCGAAGGAACTTGGTCGGGCGGTCGTGAAAAAGCTCCAGCAGCAATGTGCCGTAAGGTAGCAGAACTTAGTGTTTCTGGTGGTGAGATTGAAGTTTGGGGAGATGGCAATCAAACTCGATCATTCCTTTATATTGATGAGTGTATTGAAGCAACTCGTCGTTTGATGGATTCTGATTTTATTGGACCCGTTAATATTGGATCGGAAGAAATGGTCACTATTAATCAACTTGTAGATACTGTTGCTAAAGTTTCTGGAAAATCTGTGGAGAAAAAACACATTGCTGGACCTTTAGGTGTTCGTGGTCGTAATTCTAATAACGATTTGATTCGTGAAAAATTGGGATGGGATTATTCCCAAAGTCTTGAAGAAGGAATTCGTAAAACTTACGAGTGGATTAATGCCCAAGTCTATAAAGATACTGTAATGCACCATCCAGTTTGATATGGTAGTATATAAATTTTTGAATGACTGTTCTGAAATAAACAAAGACAACTTCAAAACAGAAAATTGGTATTTGATGAATTGGGGAATGGGAGATGCAATTGATGCAACTCTTTTTCTTGAATCAAATTCTCCAGTTAATTATAAAATTTTATGCAGACCTGGAATTTTTAATGGCATTAAATTTGTTTTAGATAATTTTATATCTAATCCAAAATGTGAAGTCGTTGAAGTTTTTCCTTTGGAAACTGGATATCCCATTCCAGAAGAAGAAATTATTATGTCCAAACACGGATTTTATCCACAGGATCTGAATATCTTAAATAATGCACATAATATTAAACAACTTAAGGTGTGCCATATGGCACCAAAGATGTGGTCTATTGTTCAAAATCTTCAGAATACTGGAATTCTTTCTAATATAGAAAAATATTCTAATTCAAAAAAAGACATAGAAGAAAAAACTTGTATTCTTTTTCCAGAGAGGGGAGATGGTTATCAACTAAATGATTCTTTTTGGGACGACATTGTTTCAAAAATGAAAGATAAGGGATATAGAGTAATTGTAAATTGGACTAATAAGACAAACGTATTTACTAATCAGAAGATCTTTCAAGATACTGAAAGATTGGATAAACTAGAACTACAAGATCTTTTAGATTACTTGGTTCGTCATAAAAATTTAGTAACTATTGGACAAATATCTGGCATTTTTGTTTTACTTAAATATTTTGAATTTTTAAAAATCGCTTTCTTTATTGACTATACCGATCCTAAAATGAAAGATCCAACAAGAGCATTGTACGAGTCTTGTAGTCTTGCAGATGGTCTTTATACGAAGAATATGGTAGAATTTAAATTATCAGAATTTAATATCAATCAACTTGACCTTGTGGTTCCATGAAAATAAAATTTAATTTGGTTGGAAATACTTTTACGCATTTGACAAACGGGAACAAAGGATACTCTGTTCACGGTAAAGAATCTAAGTATATCGAATGGGTAAGTGATGGTACAGGAGAAGCAACATTTTATATTGATAGTACTCTTGCTCAGGCACAATCTGATAATGTTTCTGGTCCAAAATATGGATGGCTTCTTGAATCAAAGTACATTACTCCACAAATTGTAGAGTCTGTTAAACAGTATCCAGAAAAGTATTTGGAAGTATTTGATATCATTTTTACCCATAATCAGGAACTTTTGAAAATCGATTCAAAATTTAAATGGGTTCCTGCCCAAGGATTTTGGATTAAAGAACCCAAGATTTATGAAAAGTCAAAAATGATTTCTATGATCGCTTCAAACAAACAAATGTGTGAAGGTCATAGACTTCGCCTTGAATGGGTTGAAAGACTTTGGGGTCAGGTAGATCTTTATGGTCGGGGATTTAATGAAATCTCAAATAAAGAAGAAGGTCTATGTGATTATATGTTTTCAGTTGCTATTGAAAATGGTCAGTATGAAACATATTTTACTGAAAAACTTTTAGATTGTTTTGCTACTGGTACTATTCCTGTTTATCTTGGTGCTCCTGATATTGGAAAATACTTCAATAAAGATGGTATAATTGATTTAAGTGAAAAATTTGATGTTTCTGATGAAATATATTATAATAAAATGAACGCAATTAAAGAAAATCTTGAAAAAGCAAAAGAGATGGAAGTCCTGGAAGATTTTATTTTTACACAGTATCTGAAATAAAATGATTGATAATTATAATAAAACTCAAGATGGGGTAATTTATCAGGTTGAAAGAAAACCTTTTGATTACACTGGCGCATATAATAATTATTATAAAGAAATTCAAGACTCAACAAGATATACTTCTTATTTGAGACTGGGATATATTGTTGGTAGCATTGGATATATTCCAAAAAGTATTTTGGATGTTGGTTATGGAACCGGAGCATTTCTTCAAGCGTGTGAAACAGAAGTAAAGGAAAGATATGGGCATGATATTTCTGGATGGGAAGTTCCATCTGGATGCAAATTTGTAGATAACATTTTAGAGAATCATTATGATGTGATTACTTTTTTTGATTCTTTGGAGCATATGAACGATATTGAATTTGTTAAAGATTTAAATTGTAATTATATTTGTATATCTGTCCCTGACTGCCATTATTTTGATGACAAATGGTTTGATAACTGGAAACATAAAAAACCAGATGAACATCTGTGGCATTTTAATAAAGATTCTTTAAAAGTTTTTATGAATAGAATGGGATATTCTGTAGTTAATATGTGCAATTTGGAAGATGTCACTAGAATTAATAACCAAGACTATACAAACATTCTTACAGGCATTTTTAAAAAAGCATGAATAAAAAAATTGCAGTAACTACTTGGGTTACCGATGATTATAATGAATTCATTGGAGTAAAAGAACTTAAAAATTCTTTTAAATACTTCCACCCAGATGTTGATTTCTTTGTATTTGATACGAAGATGACGGAAGAGGCAAAGCAGAAAGATTCTTGGTTAAATCCTGTATGGATGATGCCACCAAGTTGTCTTCCCTTTGTCGATGATTATGATATGGTTGTACACATTGATGGTGATTGTGTTGTTACCGGACCTCTTAATGAATTATTTGAAAGCACCGAAGATTTAATAGGAGTTAGAAATAATAATTCTTTTAATAAAGCAAGTTCACATAAAGGAATTACAATCGCACATCTTCCTCCCTATGGCCAAGGTCATCTTATCCCAGTTCAAAACTTTATTAATGCTGGTCTAATAGCATCAAATAACAAAGAGTTTTGGTATGAATGGCATGAATTAAACAAACAAGCGTATAAGATTAAGACCGAAATAAATCCATATTTTCATGGTCTCGGGGATGAACAAGATACTTTAAATCAAATATTTCACAGTGGTAAATATTCATCAAAAATTATTGATTCTATGGGAACAGGATTATCTTACGGACTATGTAATACTTGGGGAGATCAAACTCATTGGGATAGTTGGGACCATCTTTACGTTGAAAATGATGAATTGTATCTTGACGATCCTGTAGATAATGCTAAAATGAAAGTAAAGGTTTTGCATCAGGCAGGCGGGTCTTTGGCGGGAGAGTTAAATAGAAAGCATGGAACATTTAGAAATTGGTTAAAATCTACCTTAAAAGGAGATGTTCTTAATTACATAAACAAGGTATCAAAATGACAGTTTTAAATTTTAAAGACATTCGTGGAAACGAAATAAATCTATCTTCATCTGAAAATTATAGAAATCATGCATTTGCCCAACATTCCTGTGTAGGCGCAATTGTTCAACAGTTTGATCAAGACTTTTATTATTTTCTTAAAGATCAAGAAGATTTGAATGTGATTGATCTAGGTGCAAATATTGGACTGTTTTCTTTATATGCATCCCCTATTGCAGAAAAAATTTATTCAGTAGAACCAACTCCTTCACATTTCTCTCTTCTTAAAGAATTGATTGAGTTGACAGGAAAGACTAATATTGAACCACTAAATCTTGCTGTTGGATTGGAAGATGGTGAAGCAGAGTTTTTTGTTCATGATGGAAATTCTACAATGAATTCTTTTGTTAAACACACCACTAACCCTCATGGGGAAACTAGTGTTTTGGTTCAAACCAAAACACTCAATAGTTTAATTGATTCTTTGGGTCTTGATAGAGTTGGGTTTGTAAAAATGGATATTGAAGGATTTGAGAATCAGGTTATTTTTGAACCTTCTTTTGAGGAAGCAGTTAGCAAGATTGATGCAATGTATGTTGAAGTGCATGATTTTGAAGAATCTGGTAAAATGCAAATTAATTTTAATAGAATAAAAGAACAATTTATCTCTTGGGGTAAAACTGTAGATAAATTGCAATTTGATGGTATGTTTGTTTATTAATTAAATGAAAAAACTTTATCGCAGACTTCTTGATATTTGTTATAACAACAAACTACATCATCTTGGAAGTTATTTTTCTTCACTAGAAATTCTTGACAACATTTATAAAAATATGAATAAAGATGATATCTTTATTCTTTCTAATGGACACGCTGTAGTTGCACTATACGTAATACTGGAAAAATATCACGGATTAGATGCCCAAGAACTCCTTGATAAGTATGGAGAGCATCCGAAAAGAAACGAATTAGATAAAATTTTTTGTTCTACTGGAAGTCTTGGGATGGGTATTACTGTAGCAGTAGGAAGAGCATTATCAAATCCCAAAAGAAATGTTTACTGTATGATTTCTGATGGTGAATGTGCAGAGGGATCTGTATGGGAAGCACTTAGATTTTCAAATGATTATGGGGTAGTAAACTTACAGGTTTATGTAAATGCTAATGGATGGGCTGCATATGATCCCGTCAATTTAATTCTTTTGGAAGATCGCATCAAAGCATTTAATCCAAGAGTTAAATTTTGTAGAACATCAGTCGAGCACTTTGGGCTAAAAGGTTTGGACGCGCACTATACTAATTTTACTGAAGAACAGTATAAGGAGGCAATTAATTTATTATGAGACGTAGATTTCAAGAACTTCTTACTGAAGAAATGAAAAAGAATGAAGATATTTTCCTTCTTGTTGGTGATGTTGGATATAAAGTATTTGACCATTTGAGAGAAGAATTTCCAAACCGCGTAATTAATCCTGGAGCTGCTGAGCAATTGATGATTGGTATGGGTGTTGGACTTGCTTTAGATGGAAAGATTCCTGTTTGTTATTCTATCACTCCATTTGTTTTGTATCGTCCTTTTGAGTTTATTCGAAATTATTTGCACCACGAGCAAATTCCTGTTAAACTAGTAGGAAGTGGTCGTGATGATGACTATGGACCTTGTGGGTTTTCCCACTACGCCTGCGAAGACACTAAAGTTTTAGAGGCACTTCCAAATATTGAAGTATTTCGTCCACAATCACCAGAAGAAGTTGATATTGAAAAATTTCTATACTCAGGTAAACCCTCATACATTAATTTAAGGCGATGAAAATTTTATTCACAGGCAGTCGTGGTAATCTTGGTAAAGAACTTATTCCTCTTCTTGAGGAAGATCATTTAGTTCATTATTGTGATATTGACTATTCTAATTTTGATTGTGTAAATTCTTTCTTTCGTAATAGGGAGATTGATTTTATAATTCACGCTGCTATTCGTGGTGGTCGTAGAGTTCGTGCTGATATTGCAGATGACTTTTACAATAATATGATGATGTTTGAGTGCCTAGCATCTCAAAATATTCCAATGATTAATCTATGCAGTGGAGCAGCATACGGTCGTAAAGATGATATTATGTCCGTGTCGGAACAAGATTTTGGAAAAACAATTCCGGATGATTATTATGGACTTTCCAAATACTTAATAAGTCATAGATCTCGTCAGTTGAATCACGTATATAACTTAAGATTTTTTAATGTATTTGGGAAATATTCTCCTAAGGATATGTTTACTACTGCCAATATTCTTAATTATATTCATAAAAGAGAAATTGTTATTTTTAAGGATAAGTTTATGGACTTTTTCGGCGTTCTTGATGCTAAAAAAGTAATAGATCTTTATCTTATGGGTAGAAAAGATCTTCCCCAAGAGGTTAATCTTGTTTATCCGGAAACTACCAAACTTTCCGAAGTTGCTGAAATGATTAACAATCTTTCTGATTATAGAGTTCCCATTGACATTCTTGAATCTGGATTTGATAAATCATATTGCGGAAACAGTCAATATCTTAATAGTCTTGGAATTGAGTTTAATGGACTAAAGAAATCACTTGAATATTGCTATAATAGTTTTGTAGAAAATGCCAAATAAAGTCTGCTTAATATATCAACCTCTAGGATTAGGTGATATACTTTGGGTTCAGCAAATCGTTGATACTATTATTTCCGATGGGTATGTTGTATATTATCCAGTTGGTAATGTATACTATGATATAGTATCTTCTCATATTAAAAAGGAAAATTTAATTTGGGTAAGAGAAACTGATGAATTTCCTCTAAAACAATATTATGGCCAAGTGAATTTTCATCAAACTGAAAATGAGTTGTATGTTCCTTTAAGTTATGCAGATAGGTATATTCCTAATGCATCAGTAATGATTTCGAAGTATTATTTTCTCTCAATTTCAATTGGAGATTATCGTAAACATTTTTCAATTGAAAGAAATTATGAAAGAGAAGAAGCATTAATTGAAAAATATGAATTGGTTGGAAATTATATTTTAGTAAATTCTTCTTTTGGCACTGAGTCTCAGCAACGAGATCTTGAAATTAAATCTCACTTAAAAATTCATTATATGGACATTCAGCAAGATCGTGAGAATGGATTTCATATCTTTGATTGGATTGTGGCACTCGAAAATGCAAAAGAAATACATACAGTCGAAACATCTTTATGCTACCTGATAGATAAGTATTGCAAAAATAATAAGTTGTATATGTATGAAAAAAGAACTTCTTCTCAACCTAATACATATTATAACAATGTAAATTTAGTTTACCGCAATTCAAATTGGATTTATGAAAATTGAAGTATCTGTTGGGGAGATAGTTGATAAGTTTACTATTTTAGAAATAAAAGAAAAGCACTGCCTTGATCAATCTAAAATAATAAACATACAAAAAGAATTAAATTACTTAAAAGATGTTGTTGATGATTTGAACATTCCTGAAGAATTGATAGATGATCTTCGAGAGGTAAATAGAAAACTGTGGAAGATTGAAGATGATATTAGACTTTGTGAAAGTAAATGGAAATTTGATGATGATTTTATTCGACTTGCAAGGTCAGTTTATTATACAAATGATAAAAGATTTGAAATAAAAAATAAAATTAACTCTCTAGTTGAGAGTAATTTTAGAGAAGAAAAAATACTTCCAAAATATACTTGATATGAAAGTAGTCATCCCAATGTCAGGAATGAGCAGCAGATTTTCTTCTGCTGGATATAAAATTCCAAAATACTTAATTGAAGTTGGTGGTAAACCTGTCATTGAACATATTGTAAATTTGTATCCTAAAGATACAAAGTTTGCTTTTATTCTTAATGAGGAGCATCATAAAAATACGAATATTGTTGATGTATTGCAGTCAATTACAAAAACACCTTTGATTGTCGTTATTCCTCCCCATAAAAAGGGACCAGTTCATAGTGTATTTGAAGAAAACTGGTTAATTGATGATGAGGAACAAGTCATTATCAACTATTGTGATTTTTCAATGTATTGGGATTATAATCATTTTGAACAGTTTGTTAATGAAACAGACTGTGATGGATGCGTAGTTTCTTATACTGGATTTCATCCACATATGTTAGGTAGTGATAATTATGCATTCTGCCGCACTGATGATAATAATAAGATTTTAGAAGTTCGTGAGAAGCAACCATTCACAGATAATAAAATGTCTGAATTTGCTTCTACAGGAACATATTATTTTAAGAAAGGAAAATATATTAAGAAATATTTTAAGCAATTGATGGACGAAGATTTAAACATCAACGGAGAATATTATGTAAGTCTTGTTTATAATCTTTTAATTCAAGATCAACTTAATAATTTTGTATATGAAGTTCCGCATATGCTTCAATGGGGAACTCCATTCGATCTTGATGTTTATAATAGTTGGTCAAACTATTATCATAAAGCACTGGAAGGTCAGAAAGAAGTTAGACTAGAAAACTGTGTTCTTGCACTTCCAATGGCAGGTGCTGGAAGTCGTTTCTCAAAAGAAGGATACACTGAACCAAAACCATTTATTCAAGTCAATGATAAGAATATGGTAGATCAGGCAGTTCGCTGTTTACCAAAAACTGATGATGTCATTTATGCCTGTCTAAAAGGTCATCAGTCTCCTGGTAAAAATACTGTTTGGATTGATGATGTTCTTGAAGGTCAAGCTTGTACGACTGAAAGAATTGTAAATACGATTGATCCCGATAGTTCTATTCTTGTATCTGCCTGTGATAATGGTGTATTCTATGATGCTGATAAGTTTTTAGATTTAGTAAATGATGAAGAAAATGATATAATTATATGGACTTATAGAAACAATTATACAAGTCATCTACAACCAAACTCATATTCGTGGGTGAACTGTGATAGTGAAGGTAATGTTAGTAGTGTTGATGTTAAAAACTTTACGGGAATTGATCCTGTAAAAGAGTTTGCCATTACTGGTACTATGTTTTTTAGAACAAAAGAAATTTTTTATCGTTCTCTTGAAGAACTTTATAAAAATAACAACAGAACTAATGGTGAATTTTATGTTGACAGTATGCTCAATGAAGCAATTGGTTTAGGATATAAAGTTAAAAATTTTGAGATTGATAATTATATTTGTTGGGGCACTCCAAACGATTTAAAAACCTACGAATATTGGCAAAGATTTTTTAATAAAGTTGACTGGCATCCTTATGAATATACAAAAGACTACTTTACCAATTGAATATTGGAATTCTAGAAAAACAAGATTAATCTCACCAAAAGACGAAAACGGCAGAGATATAGAAGTTGCATATTTCTTTACTTGTCAATTTACCGGACTTTCAAAGCATTATCCTCAACCACTAATTTATTCACATCAAACTCAGAGACTGACTCTTCCAACTAAAGAAATGTTTATGTCTCTTGGTAGAGGTACTGTATATGAAGAAACAATGGAGTATGAGGCAGAACTTCCTTTTCATTTTAAGAATTTCTGCTCTGTTCCTGTATTTTACTTTGTATACAATATGGCAAATTATTATCATTTCATTTATGATACTTTGCCATATCTTTATTCATATTTCAATGAAAAGGAAATACATCCTGATCTCAAACTTCTTGTAAGTCCACCAGAAGGAAAGGATGATCTTTATCCATTTGTATGGGAGTGCTTAGAACTTCTAGGTATTCTTAGAAAGGATGTTATATTTTTAAATCCAGAGACTCTCTATAATACTGTCGTAGTGGGGTCGTCCTTGACTCATAATGGTCTTTCAAATACTCCTCCACACTCTGGTGTGTTTGATATTATCAATTGTATGAAAGGTGAATATCAAGGACCAGAAAAGATTTATATTTCACGGCGCACTTGGTTGCACAATAACTTGGATAATATTGGAACAAACTATACTGAGCGTCGTCGTTGTGTGAATGAGGATGAGGTAGCAGAACTTTTCAAGTCTTACGGATATGAAGAAGTTTTCTGTGAAAATATGACGATGAAAGAAAAGATTGGTTTATTCAACTCCGCTAAGTATGTTGCTGGACCGATTGGTGGTGGAATGTGCAATGTGATCTTCTCACCACCGGAAACTAAAGTTATTTCTATCAATAGTCCTTTGTTTTTTGATATCAATACTCGCTTTGAATATTCAATGTCTCACACGCACCTTTATCATTTCAATGATACGGAGTTTGTGGAAAAAGTGGAGGAAAATGTAGAAAGTGATGGTGCTCTTTCTATTTCGGGTGGTCTGAACTCTCCTTGGAAGGTGGATCTAAATAAACTAAAAATATTTCTTAACAATGTCTGAAATACTAGAACTAGCAAGAGAAATCAGTGACTACACTATTTGTGGTGAAGGTAATGTATCAGTTAGAGTGGACGAGAATAGTTTTCTAATCAAAGCAAGTGGAACAAGTCTTCATACACTCTCAGAAGAAGACTTAACTTTATGTAATACAAATGGTGCTCAAATAGAACTGTTGCATAAGAAACCAAGTATTGAAACATCTTTTCACGCCTGGATTATGAAAACATTTCCAGACATTAATTTTATTGCTCACACACATCCACCACATACTACAAAAATTCTCTGCTCTGAACCAACTGTTCTTTATGATTTTGCAGAACATCGTTGGTTTCCAGACCAGATTGTTAGAAATGGTATTAAATCCTGTGTAGTTCCTTATGCACCTCCTGGGGAAGCAATTTTAAAATTAGTTGAAAAACACGTCTTTAAATTTGTAGACAAAGAAGGATACTTCCCCAAGTTGATTCTTTTGCAAAATCATGGTATAATCACAGCATCTGCATCTAAAAAAGATTGTACAGCTTCTACTTTAATGTGTGAAAAGTCTGCTGATATTTTTATTGGCGCAAAACTTTTAGGAGGAGTTAAGTTCTTAACTAAACAGGAAGTTGCTGATGTTGATACTTGTCCGAATGAAAATTATAGGAGAAATATGTATCAATGAAAGTCATTTATGTTGATATTGATGAAACCATTTGTCATCGTGAAACTTCTATTGACTTTGGAACAACACATGATTATTCAAAAGCAAAACCTATTCGAGAGAATATAGAAAAAATTAATAAACTTTATGATGAAGGACATACAGTAGTTTATTGGACTGCTCGTGGTTCTAGAAAACAAATTGATTGGACTGAACTTACTGCAAAACAACTTGCAGAATGGGGTGCCAAGTATCATGAATTAAGAGTAGATAAACCATTCTATGACTTATTCATTGAAGACAAATCATTGAGGATTGAAGAACTGTGATTGTTATTTCTCATCGTGGTAATATTCGTGGACCAGTTCTTGATAAAGAAAATCGCCCAAGTTACATTGACTGTGCGATTGGAAATGGATATCATGTAGAGATTGATATTCGTTCAATTGGTGGTGAGTTGTGGTTGGGTCATGATGAACCACAGTACAAAATAGACCACAATTGGTTAGATAAACGTAGGAACTACTTGTGGTTACATTGTAAGAATCCTGAAGCGGCAAAAGAATGTTGGGCATATCACTCATTTTGCCATACTTCTGATCCATTTACTTATACTTCAACTGGACAAATATGGTTGCATGATTTGTCTATGAGAATTGGTAGTAATTCGATTATTCCTTTAATTGATAAGGACGAAGTTGAAGCATTTGTGTCATTTGGTGAAACTCCTTTTGGTATCTGCACAGATTATCCACATTTATTTTAAAGTATTAAAATGACACGTATTGCTCTCTGTTATTCGGGTAGACCTAGAAGTATTTTTGAGTGCTTTGATAATCATAAAGAACATTTTAGATTGGGTCAGAATAATGTTGATGTTTTTGCTCATCTTTGGTTTGATGGTGATTTAGTAGGGTCTCAATTTAGATCTGATGTTGGACAAGGAACTTGGCCAGATTCTTCTATTAAAGAATGGATAGACGAAAATTGGAAACCTAAAAAAATAACATATGAAAAACCGAGATCCTTTGAGTCTATGTTTGAAAAAAGTTGGAATCCTCAGTGGCCATTTGCACATCCAAAAGATAATCAAATTTCTATGTTCTATGGGATTGAAAAAGTAATAAATCTTAAAAAAGAATATGAGCAAGAGAATAGTTTTAAGTATGATTACGTTGTGCGTATGAGAACCGATTTAACGTTTTTAGATTCTCCAGGTGAATTTGAAAGATATGATCAGAATAATCTTCACGTCTTTAATGTTATCCCTGGTATGGATTGGATTGAAACTAAAGTTAAAGATTTTGCAATTCTTGATATCGTTGCTTGGGGAGGGTCTGAAGTTATGGATAAGTATGGATCAACATATTCTAATTTGAAAACAATCATTGATTCTGGATGTCCCACCTTTACACCAGATGCAATATTAGGTTATAATGCTGTTAGGATAAACAATTTAAAAGTCCAAAAACATCCTTGGAAGTTTAAAATTTTTGTAGGAAATACTATTTACCAAAATTAATTATGAATAGAATAACTGATTACACAAATCTAAAAAATAGAATAGTAACTTGGTTGAATAATTATGTTACGGAAAATTCATCCATTAAGTCTCTTGTAGTTGGAGTATCTGGAGGAATTGATTCTGCAGTAGTTTCTACTCTTGCAGCATCAACTGGTTTACCAACTTATGTACTAGGAATGCCTATACATCAAAATTCAGAACAAGAAGATTTATCTGATTCGCATTTAGAATGGTTACAGACAAAATTTGATAATGTAATTGTTCAAAAATATAACTTAACTGATGCATTTGAATCATTCAAATGTACTATGAGAGAATTTGGTACTAATACTCACGCTCTTGCTAATAGTCGTTCTCGCCTTAGAATGGTAACTCTTTATCAAGTTGCAGGATCTGTAAATGGAATTGTTGTGGGAACTGGCAATAAAGTTGAAGATTATGGTGTAGGGTTTTATACTAAATATGGTGACGGTGGGGTCGATATCGCTCCTATCGCAGATCTTTATAAGACTGAAGTATGGGAACTTGGAAAATTTTTGGGTATTGATCCAAGAATTATCAATGCTAAACCAACAGATGGTCTTTGGGATGATGGAAGAACCGATGAAGATCAACTCGGTGCTTCATACGCCGAACTTGAAGAGGCTATGGAAACTGGATCTGGTCCAGGTCTCAACTCTTTAATTAAGTTTGGTGAAATTAATAAACATAAAATGCAACCCATTCCTACATTCAAACTATGAAAATTGGCGTAATCGGTGCTGGAAGACTAGGTATTTGTTTTGCTCTTCTTTGTGAAGCTGCTGGATATAATGTCTTTGTTTCGGATATTAGAGAAGACTATGTAAGTCAATTAAATCAAAGAAAAATTGACACGAATGAACCAGAAGTAGATACGTTATTGCGTGGAGCAACCAATTTCAGAGCAACCACTAGCAACAAAGAAGTTATTGAAGAGTGTGATTTGATTTACACTTTAGTTTCGACACCTTCTCTTCCTGATGGATCTTATGATGTTTCTTCCGTTTGGGATGTTGTAAAGGATTTTTCTGATATCACAACTAAAAAATATTTCGTTGTTGGATGCACAGTTAATCCAGGAGACTGTGAAGAATTTAAAAAACAATTACCTAAGAATGTAAAAGTATTTTATAATCCAGAATTTATTGCTCAGGGAACTATCATCAACGATTTACGTAATGCTGATATGGTTCTGCTTGGGTATGACAGTGAAATTGGAAGTGATAATCCCATTATTTCTGATATTCGTAAGTTGTATACAAAAATTCAAACTAGTCGAGCAATAGTTTGTGCTATGTCAACTACTGCTGCAGAAATTACAAAAATTGCAATCAATTGTTTTTTGACAACTAAAATTAGTTATGCCAATATGCTGGGTGATGTTTTGGCAATGGCTGGATGTGGAGATGAGGTAATTGGTGTTCTCGGTGCAATTGGGGCAGATACACGAATTGGTAGAAAATATTTGAATTATGGATTAGGTTATGGTGGTCCCTGCCTTCCAAGAGATAATAGGGCTTTTGCTGCATTTGCCAAAAAACTTGGTATGATTTATAATCTCGGGTTTGTGGTAGATGGAATTAATAATGAACACGCAGAATTTGTTTGCAATTTTTATGAGAATTTAAATAAAAAAGATCTGCCATTTTATTTTGATTACATTACTTACAAAAAAGGGACCGATATTTTAACAGAGAGTCAGCAGTACCGTCTTTGCACAGATCTTCTTGATCGTGGACATACTGTTTATATTCATAATGATAAGAGAGTAATCAATCAAATTTATGATTCTCTCATTGCAAAATACGATTCTAGAGTTAGATTTGTTGATAATAAAGAAAATATAACCGAACCAATTTTTGTGGTAAATTTATGATTGGATATAATCGTTTAGGAACTAATGGACGTTTGGGTAACCAAATGTTTCAATATGCCGCCCTTAGAGGAATTGCTTCAAATAATAATTTGGATTGGTGCATTCCTCCAGAGGATACTCCAACTTATGCAAACTACGGTCTTTTTGATGCCTTTAAACTAAAAAACTTGAAATATACGGGACTTATTAATGGTCCAACACACGATGAACCTGGATTTGATTTTGACGAAAAACTCTTTAATAGTTGCCCAGATAATATAAACATTGATGGATATCGTCAAACTGAAAAGTATTTCAAACATATTGAAGATTCTATTCGTGAAGACTATCAATTCAAAGATGAAATCTATGAACCTTGCAAAGAGTTTATAGATCAGTTCAATGGAAACATTGTTCTGCTTCATATTCGTAGAGGAGACAATGTAGGTCGTCCAGACTGGTATCCAATTCCTACTATTGAACATTATGAGTATCTTCTTAATAAACACTTTTCGGATAATCAACCTGTATTGATTTGTTCTGATGATCTTGATTGGGTAAGAGAACAAAAACTTTTTACTGGTGATAGATTTTACTTGTCTGAAACTAGAATTTATTATCCAAAAGAAGTGTTGAATGGCGCCGGCCAGATGGAAAAATCTTTGGTTCCATTTTATGATCTGTGTTTGATGACATTGTGTAGTGATGCAATTATTGCTAACAGTTCATTATCTTGGTGGGGTGCTTGGTTACAAAAAAATCCAGACAAAAAAGTAATCGCACAGACTCCCTGGTTTGGTGAAAAACTTTCTTTTAATAATCTTAAAGATTTGATTCCAGAATCTTGGATTGTTGAACCAATCCCCGAAGAGAGAATTCAACAATGATGAACCTTACTTTTCTTATTCCTACCAGAATTGAAACGGAAGATAGATTGAGAAACATCATATCATCTGTTTCTTATCTGTTAAGACATATACCAGCAAAAGTAATTGTTAAAGAAGTATCTAACCACCCTACATTTCAATTTAGAGCATTACCTGAGATTAGAAAATACGCAAATACAGATAACTTAACTTTTTTGTATGAAGAGAATAATGAATCTTTATTTTGCAAAAGTAAAGTTTTAAATGATTTAATCATTGCTGCAGATACAAAAGTGGTAGCAAACTATGATGCGGATTGTATTCTTCCAATCTCTTCATATCACCAAGCTTATAGTGCTATTAATGATGGGCAGGCAGATATAGTGTATCCATATGGTTGTGGTATCTACCAGTGGAAAGCAGAATATAATATGCAAATCTATGAAGAGTTTGTAAATAAATTTGATATCTCTGTTTTAGATAGAAATAAGACATTATCAAATTCTACAATTGGATGGACTCAATTCATCAATCGTCAAAAATATATTGATTGTTATATGATGAATGAAAATTTTGTATCTTGGGGGTGTGAAGATGATGAATTTTATTTTCGTATGAGCACACTAGGGAATAGAATTGTACGAATTGATAATTACGTCTATCATCTAGAACATAGTAGAACTCATAACTCTTGGTTCAGTAATCCAAACTTTAATAATAACTGGCAACTTTGGAATACAATTAAGACATTTGACAGAGATCAACTTATACAGTATTATGAAAATCAAGACTATCTTAAAATACGTAGAGAACAATTGAAATGATAGGATTTAATGCCTTAGGTAGAATGGGACGTTTGGCAAATCAAATGTTTCAGTATGCATCACTAAAAGGAATTTCTAAAAATATTGGTGCAGATATTTGTATTCCAAATCATACTCAAGCAGTTGATGATGGAATTGGTAATATGTTAAGAACAGAGTTGTTCGATTCTTTTGATTTAAATGTAAATATTGGTATCTTGAATAATGGACACTCTCCTGTTGTTCAGGAAAGATTTTTTCATTTTGATGAAGAACTTTTTACTTTATGTCCAGATCACGTAAGCCTTCAAGGATATTTTCAAACCGAAAAATACTTTAAGCATATTGAAGATGAGATTCGTGAAGATTTTACCTTCAAGGATGAGATTCTTAATCCTTGCAGAGAAATGATTTCTTCTGTAGAAAATCCTATTGCTCTTCACGTTCGACGAACTGATTATGTTAAAAATAGCGATAATCATCCACCTTGTTCAATAGACTATTATAAAAAAGCACTTGAGCATTTTGGTACTGATAGAAATGTGATTGTTTTCTCTGATGATCCTATTTGGTGTAATCAACAGGAACTATTTGCAGATGATCGCTTTTTGATTTCAGAAAACACAGATAATAGAGTTGATCTTTGTTTAATGTCTCTTTGTGATGATTTTATCATTGCCAACTCTACTTTTTCTTGGTGGGGAGCATGGCTTTCTTCAAATAAGAATAAAAAAGTCATCTCTCCAATCCAGTGGTTTGGAACTGGATATACAAAAGATCACGATACTAAAGATTTGATTCCCGATGACTGGACAAGAATTGCTGCTTGATAAAAACAAATCAGCGTATAAACTTAAAGGTATTCCTCATATTTACTGGTTAAATCTTGATGCTGATAAACATCGTCGAGATTATATGGAACTTCAATTTAAATATTGGGAAATTGAAAATCATACTCGTATTTCTGGATATGATGGTAGAGAAGACGATGTTTCTTCTCATTTAAAAGGCAGAATACCTGATGGTGTAAGTCAAAATGAATTGGGTTGCTGTATGTCTCATCTTAAAGCAATCAAACATTTCTATGAAGAAACCAATGATGATTATTGTTTGATTTTAGAAGATGATGTTAACTTCAATACTGTTAAGCACTGGAACTTTACTTGGACAGAGTTCTTTTCTTTAGTCCCGTATGATTGGGATTGTGTGCAGTTAACTACGATTTGTACTGGAGATATACACGTTAAATTGCATTTAAAATTTATTAATGATTTTTCTGCTGCAATTTACCTGATTAGTAGGCATCACGCTGCAAAAATGATGAAGCATCATATTCGTGGTGATAAATTTAAATTGGATAATGGTGTAAAACCAAGAGCAGTTTCTGAAGATACTATTTTAGAAACAGGTAAAACATATACAATTCCATTGTTTCTTTATAATCTAGAAATGGGATCTGCTATACATCCAGAGCACCTTGGTATTTTTCATAAAGGCCCACACGACGCATTGTTGAATTATTGGGAACAACAAGGAACATCAGTAAATATCCGTGATTATATGGATTACGATCCATATCTTGGAAGAATTGTAGAAAACTCTGCAGCGCAACAGCAAAATTCTTAACCAAACCTTAGTTGACAGACTGTAAAGGGTGTACTAAGATACTCTTAATCTTAAGTTTCTCTTAAGACTCTCTAAATACTGAGGTTTTATCTAAAACCTCATTTGTCGTTTAGTACATACAAAAAACTTTTTATGAAACTCAAACAACTGATGCTTGCACCTGTTGCTCTGGGAATGGTTGCTCCTGTTGCTGCGAATGCCGCAGATCTTAATATGGCAGCAGTCAACCAATACACTTCCTCGGAACAAGTCTCAAGCATCAAACAACTTTCTGATGTCCAACCTACCGATTGGGCTTATCAGGCACTCAGCAATCTGGTTGAGCGTTATGGTTGCGTTGCTGGTTATGAAAACGGAACTTATCTTGGTGGTAAGGCAATGACCCGTTTTGAGGCAGCAGCACTTCTGAATGCTTGTCTGGATCGCGTAACTGAAGTCACCGATGAACTCCAGCGTCTTGCTACCGAGTTCGCTAACGAACTTCAAGTTCTTCGTGGTCGTGTTGCTAAACTGGAGAAGCAAACCGCTGCTCTTCAGGCACAGCAGTTCTCTACCACTACGAAACTCAAAGGTGAAGCAACCTTCGTTCTGGGTGGTGTAGAAGGTGCTCGTCTTGCTAACAACACCAATGTTGGTAACACTGCTTTCAACTATGACCTCCGCCTGAGTTTTGATACTTCCTTCACTGGTAAGGATCTGCTCAAGACCCGTCTGCGTTCTGGTAACTTCTCCTCGCAACCCTTTGGTTCTTCCTCGTCTCTGTTCAAACTGGACAAGGCAGAAAGCACCTCCAACGCTGTACAACTTGACCGTCTGTACTACAGCTTCCCTGCACTTACTAAGGGCGTGACTCTGACTGCTGGTGCTCTTGTTCGTAACACCGAGATGGCTTGGGTTCCTACCGCATACAAGTCGGATGTTCTTGACTTCTTTGCTGTTGCTGGTGCTCCTGGTGTCTATAACAAGGCAACTGGTTCTGGTTTCGGTGCTCAGTGGGTACAGCCTACCAAGAAAGGTAAACCTGGTTTCGTCGCTGGCATCAACTACGTCGCTCAAAATGGTTCTGATAGCACCAAAGGAGAGTTCAATGCTGCTGGTGCTCTGAATACTCTTGCTCAAGTTGGTTACCGTGCTCCTCAGTATGGTATTGCATTCGGTTATCGTAATGGTACTGAAGGCACTCGTATCCGTACCTTTAATGGTGTTGCTGGCAATAGTGGCACTCTTGCTGCTAACCAAACCTCCAATGGTTATTCTCTGAATGCTTACTGGCAACCCAAGACCTCTGGTATTATTCCTTCTGTGAGTGCTGCCTATGGTTGGAACTATGTAAGTGGCCCTGCAACTCCTAATGCTGCTACCAACTCTCAGACTTGGATGGCAGGTGTTCAGTGGAGTGATGTATTTGCCAAGGGTAATGCCGCTGGTTTTGCCATCGGTGCCCCCGGTAATGCCGAATCTCTCACAAAGGATGCTGTGATGTGGGAAGCATTTTATCGTTACAAAGTTAGCGATGCAATCAGCGTAACCCCTGCTGTGTTCTATGTGTCTAACAACCAAGCTCTGAAGAATTCTTCTTCTAACTATGGTGGTGTGATTCAGACGACGTTCCGTTTCTGATAATATCCACGATACCTTTAAACCTCCTTTCGGGGAGGTTTTTTGGTGTTAGGACTTATTTAACCTATTCTTAACTCTAACAACAATGAAACTCAAACACATTGCTACAATCGGTCTTGCTTTTGCTCCTGCTGCTGCATTTGCTGGACCTGCTATTAATGGTGCTGGTGCTACCTTCCCCGCACCCATCTACCAGCGTTGGTTCGTTGATTATTCATCTACCACTGGTGAAAAAGTAAACTATCAGTCCGTTGGTTCTGGTGCTGGTATTCGTCAGTTCGTTGCTGGAACCGTAGACTTTGGTGCTTCTGATGAACCTATCAAGGCAAAAGAAGCCGCAAAGGTCAAGCGTGGTGTCGTTCAGATTCCTATGGTCGGTGGAACGATTGCGATTGCCTACAACAAACCTGGTTGTAAACTGAAACTGACTCAGAAACAAGTTGTTGATATCTTCTCTGGTCGTATCACGGACTGGAAGCAAGTTGGTTGTGCTGCTGGTTCTATGCGAGTTGTTCATCGTTCTGATGGTTCTGGAACTACTTATGCCTTCACCAACTCTCTGGATGCCTTTGGTGGTTGGACTGCTGGTGTTGGTAAGTCAATCAACTGGCCTACTGGTGTTGGTGCTAAGGGCAATGAAGGTGTTGCTGGAACTCTTTCCAACACTCCTGGTAGTATCGGTTATCTGAACACTGGATTTGTTCGTGCTAACAAACTCCAAGCTGCTGTACTCCAGAACAAGTCAGGCAAGTTCGTTGGACCTTCTGCTGTAACTGGTGCCGCTGCTCTGAACGGAATCAAACTGGACCCTGTGACTCTTGCTGGTGAAGACCCCAATCCCGCAGGTGCTCAGGCATATCCTATCTCCACTCTGACTTGGATTCTTGCCTATAAGAATAGTTATGCTCCTGGTAAGGCACAAGCAGTCCGTGATGCGATTAACTATGCCCTGAGTTCCAAGGCACAATCGATTGCTGATGATCTAGGTTATGTTCCTCTTGCTGGTTCGATTCTGAATAAGTCCAGAATCAAAGTCAACCAAATTGGTATGGGTGAGAAGTGATTTAGTAAGTATTAATACTTACTAAAGTCAGCATTTTCTAACAAGGGTGGGTTTTCACCCTTGTTTTTTCTTTAGGTTTCCTATATAATTGTGTAACGTTTCTTAACAAAACTAAAATGACTGTTACAACGAATGATCGTGGACAACAGAATATGTGGGCGATTGAGCCCCCTGTTTATATTTCTGACGAAGATGCAAAAAAGTATGGGATGAAAAGTTATGCTGAACGCGCTGAATCCGCTAATGGTCGCTGGGCTATGCTTGGGATCGTGGCTGGTTTTATCTCTTATGCAGCCACAGGAAAACTCTTCTTCGGACTCTTCTGATACTTGACAATGACTTCAATTATCTTTACAATTACTAGTGTTGCCTTTTTTGTTCTCCTGGCACACTCAGTTAATCAACTATCAGAAACTTATTAATTTATGGCATCCTACAATGTTACTCTCCGTTCTCCCGACGGTTCCGAAACCACTATCCAGTGTGATGACGACACTTACATCCTTGATGCAGCAGAAGAAGCGGAAGTCGATCTCCCATACTCCTGTCGCGCTGGTGCTTGTTCCTCTTGTGCTGGTAAAGTAGTTGAAGGAACAGTAGATAACGATGATCAAACATTTCTTGATGATGATCAACTTGCAGAAGGTTTTATCCTCACTTGCACTGCATATCCCAAGTCAGATTGCGTAATTCTGATTGAACAAGAGGAAAATCTGTGACCGCAATTCAACCATCGTCTGTTGATATGCTAGGGCAGTTTGCACTAGCCCTTGAAAAACTGGGATGGGACGCTAATGATGAACTCTCTGTTGAGATTGGTGGCGTAGCAGTAACTGGAACTGCTACTAATTCGGACGCAAACCCAAAGTGGGCGAAGCCATTTGGAAGCATAACTTATCAAAACGATGCTTTCATCGTAATCAAAAACAAATCGAGGAACCCCGTTGTTCCTTCACAACCAAATCCTGAACTTAAACAACAACACCCCTACAAAGGAGAAAAACAATGAACGAAAGAGCAGAACGTATTAACGGTTGGGCAGCAATGATTGGTATTATTGCTGCGATGGGTAGCTATGCTGCCACAGGTCAAATCATTCCTGGAGTATGGTGAATATGGAAGTGAATATGCGTAAAGAAGGATATCAGGTCCCCCAGGTTCAATTTATTTTTCGTGAGTCTGGTGAATTTGTAACTCGTACAACTGCCGAACTTTTTGATGGTAAGCGTGTGGTTATTTTCAGTCTGCCTGGTGCATTCACTCCTACTTGCTCTGCTTATCAGTTGCCTGGATTTGAAGAGAAGTATGAAGATTTTATTGGACTCGGTATTGATGCTATTTACTGTATCTCTGTTAATGATGGCTTTGTGATGAATGCCTGGGCTCAGGACCAGAACATCGAAAAAGTAAAACTCATTCCAGACGGCAATGCTTACTTCACACGTTCTATGGGAATGCTTGTCAGTAAGTCTAACCTTGGTTTCGGTGATCGCTCTTGGCGTTATGCTGCGGTCGTGGACAATGGAGTCATCGAAAAGATATTCGTGGAAAACGGTCAGCGTGACAATGCGGACACCGACCCATATGAAGTATCGACACCTGAAAATGTTCTAGAATATGTGTCAGCAAATGTTAAAGTAGGTGCTACTGCCTGAAATAAATGAAGCGCCCAAAGAGGCGCTTTTTTTATAAATACAACGGTGTTTAAGTAATATCCAATGACACTAGATCTTCATAACTTTTTTAAATTTTATGATGAGAAGAACTCCAATCATGTAGCGGCGGTTCAGTGGTTGGAAGATAAACTTCCAGAAAAATTCCTAGATGACGCAGAGACTGACTGGATTGGTATTTTTAGAACAAAACCACCAACCCCAGAAGTTCTCGCAGTTCCATATTTCAATCAAGTAGACAATTATAGAGATGCACATAGAACTTGTAACAGTTCATCGTGCGCTATGTGTCTTGCTTTCCTCAAGCCAGGAAGCATCAAAGGTGATGATGAGTATGTTAAGAAAGTATTTGCGATTGGTGACACTACAGATCATGCGGTACAGACGAAAGTTCTCGCAGGTTATGGAGTTAAGTCACACTTTAGTTACAATCTTTCTTTTGCTGATATTGATAAGAGTCTTGATGCTGGGAAGCCTGTCGTTATTGGTATTCTGCACCGTGGTCCTTTATCTGCTCCTACTGGTGGGCACATGGTTGTAGTCATCGGTAAAACTCCAGACGGTAAAGGTTACTATTGCAATGATCCTTATGGGTCCTGCAATGATAACTACACTGGTCCAGTAACGAATGGTAAGAAGACCATTTACACTAAAGCAGTTCTCAAGCATCGTTGGTGCCCATCCGGGTCTGACGGATGGGGTCGCATCTTTGATTGATAAATAATAATGCTCTAATGAGTTCGCATCCATAAGAGTGGAAAGGGAGCAGAAATGCTCCTTTTCTTGTATAAATAGTATTGCGAACTCAATTTGGAAGCAGTTATGGTAAATCCTAACAGATTTTATACCTATGCATATTTGCGTAAGGATAGAACTCCTTATTACATAGGTAAAGGAACGAGATACAGACTATTTGAAGGTAATGGAAAACCTTGTCCTGTTCCATCAAAAGATAGAATATTAATACTTAAAAATAATCTAACAGAAGACGAAGCATTTAAGCACGAAACTTATATGATAAATGTGTTTGGTAGGAAGATTGATGGTGGAATTCTTTTGAATAAAACTTTTGGTGGTGAGGGTGCTTCTGGTAGAATTGTAAGTGAAGAGGTTAGAGGAAAAATAAGATTATCTTTACTGGGTATGAAGCAAAGTTTAGATACTAGAAGGAAAAAAAGTATTTCTTTAATGGGAAAAAATAAAAATCCACTTACAGAAGAACAGAAACTTAAGATAAGTAATACTCTAAAAGGTAGAAAATTATCAAAAGAGAGGGTAGACAAAAGAACTCAATCTGTCTGTAAAAATACTTATGTTATAATATCACCTGATGGAATTGAATATAATACTAATAACTTAAAAGAATTTCAAAGACAAAATAATTTAAAACATCTTTATGATGTGGTTTCAGGTAAAAGAAAACAAGATAAAGGTTGGATTTCTTTCAAATTATAAATATCTAAAAAGTATTCGTAAAATGGACGCACAAGATTTTCGTAGTCTTCAAGAAGCATATATGGAAGTTGTTGAAAAACAGAAACTTGATGAAGAACTTACTGGTGCTCGTGCTAAAAGAGCAGAGAAAAAAGGATTTAAACAACTTACTCGTGGGCAAGAAGGTTCAAGATTAACTATAAGTGGTAATCTGCCTACAAAAAGAGGTGGTGGAGGAAAAAAAGGAGAACCTAAAGTTGGTATGAGGTCATCGACAGCATCTGACCAAGGAAGTGGAAATAAGACAAAAAGAAGACAAGGTAAAAAAGTTGCTAATACAAGAGGTGAAGAAGATTTTGATTATCACTATTCCAAACAATATGATGAAAGTTTTGACCTCTACGACATCATCCTCTCACACCTTCTTGATGAAGGATATGCTGAAACTCCAGAAGCAGCAGAAGCAATTATGGTGAATATGAGTGAAGAGTGGAGACAAAGTATTCTTGGTTAAATACTGATGGAGAATGAAAACTCCTCGATTAATTTCAAGAGAAAGATCTTACAAAGAATCAAAGATCTTACAAATCACGGAAAGCATTTAGACGCTTCCAAACTTTTCAACAAATACTTTGGAGAAAAACAATGGCAAGAGTAGATTTACATAACTTCTTTCAGTTTTATGACGAAAGAAATCCTAACCATGTGAAGGCAGTTCAATGGTTAGAGGATAATCTCCCTGTTGAATATCTTGGTGATAATGTAGAGTGGGCAGAGATTTATCGCGGAAAAAAGACTAGTGCTGCACCAGCCCCTGCCGCTGCTGCAGCTCCTGTAACTGGTGGTGATGATGTCCCAATGATGGGCATTAAGTTGATTAAAGAGTTTGAAGGATGTCATCTAAAGGCATATCCTGACCCCCTATCTGGTGGTCTGCCAATCACAATTGGTTGGGGTTCTACCCGTAAGAAGGATGGTTCTGCATTTAAACTAGGTGATCAAATCACTCAACAGGAGGCTGATGAATTATTAATCAGTCAGTGTAAGAACCAGTTTCTTCCTGCCCTTCGTAAAATCCCACACTGGAATGAAATGTCAGATGGAAAAAGAGGCGCTCTGCTCAGCTTTGCTTATAATCTTGGTGCCGGTTTTTACGGTGGTGCTAACTTTAATACTATTACTAAACGCCTGAAGAATAAAGAATGGGATTTGGTGCCCGATGCGCTTTATCTCTATCGCAATCCTGGTTCTAATGTAGAAGCAGGACTTGCTCGTAGAAGAAAAGCAGAAGGTGAATCTTGGAAAAAAGGTTAACTTCACACTAAAGACAAATGGAAAACAAAAAAGAAAAAGCTATGGGACAGATTATTCGTATTGCCATCTTGAGTTGGAGTGCTGCTCTTCTGACTGCTAGTTATGCTGGTATGCTTGCTAAGATGGATCCAACTTTCATCGCTACAGTATTCACAGCATCTGCTGCTACCTTTGGTATCAACACGATGAAAAAAAGTGGAGAAGATGAAGAGAAGAAAGAAGAACCACGCAGAGAAGAAGTTGTAGAAGCTCCCCCAGAACCACCTGCTCCAGTAGCAGAAGCAGCATCTCTTGAAGAAAGAGTTGAAGCTCTTGAAGAGGGACAAGTTCAACCTCGTACCACAGGAGCATAATGGCTAAATCTGCTAATAAGGGTAAGAAAGGTTCTGCTAATAATAAAAAGCAGAACCAGGGTAATGCTACTGCGAATAAAGCAAAGAACGGTGGTAAGAAAAAATAATGAGGTATTATGCCACGCGAATGGAATACTCCAATTCGAGAACCTTGGAATCCTGTAATTAAAAAATGCCTTGATGCTGTTGATGAACACATCAAGGCATTTACCCGAACAGGAGATGACTGGCACTTATCGCAAGCAGAAATATTAAGAAAGTATGTAAAAGATTTGAAGATCTGGATACATAAACAAGAGGGGAGAGAATGAAGAAACTCTTTGCAGCATTTGGTTTATCATTAACTCTGGCATTTCCTGCATTTGCTAGTTCATTAGAAAAGAAACAACCGACAGTTCCTGCATACAGCCTTGCAGCGATGGGTTGTATGATTCTTCTAGAATGCACCGAAGGAGTCCAGCAACTCGCACCAGACTCTTCTGTGCTTTTAGATAAGTCTTTTGATCCATTCCGAGAAGAAATCAAAAGTATTTTAACTGCCCTCAATAAAGTCAAAGTTTCTGTATATCTAGCACCACCAAGATATTTCACACCGAGAACAGTAGGACTTTATAAACCAAAGTATAATCGTTTCTTTGTCAATGAAGAACTCTTAAAGGATCCTAGAGAATTCTTAGGAACGATGAGACACGAAGGATGGCACGTCGTTCAGGATTGTATGGGTGGTGGAATACAAACTTCCTTTATGGCACAGGTTCATCAGGACTCTGAAATTCCTGCTTGGGTGATGAAGAATACAAGACTTGCTTATGAGTCTATGGGAATGAGTCGTGCCGTGCCTTGGGAAGCAGATGCTAACTGGGCAGAAGAACAGTCTGGACAAACTACCAAACACCTTGAGATGTGCGCTAAGGGGCCTTTGTGGGAACAAGTTCGTCCTACACCAATGACGGCAGAGTGGTTGATTGGATGTGGATGGATGAAACCACAAGATGGATATAAAGAATATACGCCAAATAAAAAGTCAGATTATTGTGTAGAAGGTAAGTTCTGATGCCGCACGATTTTCCTTATGGTGTTGTAATAATCTTATCTTGTGGTCTTGCATTTACTGGTTATATAATTTACTACATAATGAAGTTGGCGTTTGAGGAAATGAAAGATGAAAAAGAAGAAAAATAAAGAACAACAAGAAGAAGTGGTATTTGAAGGTACTTTAGATTCTCTTCGTAGAGGAGATAAAGATGTAAAAGAAGTTTCATCAGGATTTGAATGTGGTGTTCAATGTGATGGATTTTCTGATTGGCAAATAGGTGACAGAATTGAAATATATAAAACAGTTCCAAAGAAAAGAACTTTGAAAAAATGAAAAATTTGGCAATCATTCTGTCAGCGACGAGTCTGGCAATTAGTGGAGCACTTTGTTACGGTGCTTATGTAACCTATCAAAAAGCACAAAAGATTCTTGACAATCCAGAAGAGTTTGTTGGTGCTGTTGTAGAGAAGCAAGTCAATAAAGCATTTGAGAAACTACCTATTCCAAAACTAAATACCAAAGAGTTTAAGTTACCTTTCTAATGGAAAAAGATCCATATATTTACAGAATCAAACAAGTTCTAAAAGTTGTAGATGGTGACACTATTGATGCTGCTATTGATTTGGGGTTTGATATCTCCCTTACTAAGCGAATTCGTCTTGCTGGTGTCGATACCCCGGAGAGTAGAACAACTGATGCAAATGAAAAGAAACTTGGGCTTGAAGTTAAAGAGTGGCTTAAAAAGAAATTAGAAGGGCAGACTGATGTTATTGTAAAGACTGAACTTCCAGACTCTACTGAAAAGTATGGTAGAATTCTGGGACATTTGTTTATCGGTGATAAAGAAGTATCAGCAGTTAATAAAAAGAAATCGGTCAATCAAATGATGATTGACGAAGGTTATGCTTGGGAATATGATGGCGGCACTAAGAAAAAAGATTTTGCTTTACTAGAATCAAAAAGACAAAAGTAACTATTTGTTATTTGCTTTCTTGTATTGCTCTAGTTTTTGTTTCTTGAATTCCTTCTTAAGAGTCTTATTGATTTTTTGTTGATGCTCATAAGCAAAGAAGAGTTGTAACTCATAGTCCGTTAGATCTTTATCCATTGCTTTTTTGATTTGGGCAAAGATTCTTTCGACTATGGGTTTAAACTTTTTCACCATCCATTCCACCATAGATTTGCCAACAAGAGCCGCAGCAACAGAAGCAGTAGCAGTGGTGCCAGCAAGAATAACCTGTTCTTTTGGAGGAACTGGAACCTCCCCGATGATTGGTACTTCAATGACTGGAACTCCTAGATTATTTTTAGGGGTATCATCGGAAATAATCCGATTATCTTGAGTATTTTGAACAGGAACTTGGACTTGTGGTAATATTGGTTTAGTATCAGGAAGTCCTCTAGTCTTTTCTTCTTTTTTCTCTTCTTCTTTTTTCTGCTCTGCTTTTACAGCAGCATCAAACTCTTCTTGAGTCGGCACATCAACAGTTGGATATTTGATCCCTGTATTGGGCATATTGATAATGGGAAGTTCCATTCCACGAACAACAGGAACTTCAGCACTTCTTAAAGTCGGTGGTTCAATCGCAGGAATAATATTTGGCTCATTAATTCGATTGATGTTTGAATTTTGAACTTTAATCGGAGTGCTTCCAATTATCTGTATTTGATTTGCACTATCAATTGACTTTATTGGTTCCATTCACAACATCCTGTACTTTTGGATATTTCACAACCACATCAGCACATACTTTTGCATAAGGACTGTTTGGATGAAAATAGATACCTGCCTTGATTGCTTCACCACACTTTAATAATCTTACAAGTTCAAAATCTAATCTTGCTTTGTCTGCTTCTGCTTGTTGTCTTGAGATTTCAACTCTTGCTCTTGCTTTACATATCTCTGTAAGACTTCCATCAAGAGGAAAGTTAAAACCCATCGAGAATCCAGCATTTCCACTATGCGATTGGTATTGAGTGGGGTCTTGATTACCATTCATACTTCCCAAAACAAAAGGAGATAAACTCATTGTTGGACCCTGGCAACTCACACCAGAACCAAAAGTATTCATAGCATAAGGACCCTGAAGCACCTGAACTGCCTGGTTTGTTACATTACCAGTTGCAGATGCTGAGGGTCCTGCTATGTTTGTATTACTCGGTGCTGCCTGAGCGAATGCTGAACCAGCAGATAATATTATTGAGTAAAGACAGACATTGAGTTTGTTGTAGAATCTGTTGTGGTGGTTCGTTCGATCCATGTTTCTTTAGCAATCCCAGGTCCAAGGTATGTTTCGCTAAACTGGAATGGAGCACCAGGAGTCACGATAGAATAACCAGCACCCCTTTGAGGAGTTCCTGGGATATTAATATTTGTTCCAGTAACTGTGTAAGATTCCCCAGTTGTATATTCAACTTGACGAATAGTTTCTATAATCTCCGTATGAGATTTGGTTTCTGATGTGATAGTCCCCCTTGTAAAGTTAGGCACAACGGTATTCGCTAGAGCGGGGGAGGAAAACCCTAGCAGACAGATGCCTGCTAGGACTCTTCTCATTTGAATACGCTTAACTCGATAGTTCTTTGTGCTGTTGCGGTTGTACCAGGACCACCAGCAGTTACTGTAGGAACACCAGTAGCACTCAATGTGCCTGCAAGAGAACCTGCTGAACCACCTAACTGAGTAGTAGAGTTGCTATAAAGGTTGGGAGTAGCAATTGTTCCAGAAGCTGCCGTTTGAGTGGTGACAACAGTATCTGCAGTGAATGATGTTTCAGAGAAAGTAAATGCCGCACCATTTGTATTGATACCATAAGAACCAGCAGTTCCAACTCCACCAAGAGTTGTAACGTCAATATTTGTACCTGAGACAGAATAGGAGGCACCTACTCTCTCTGTTTGTATCGCAGCACCCTGAACACCAAGTTGAATAGAGTCAGTTATTTTTGATGTAATTTCAGCAGCACTAACAGGAGTAACTAAGAATAATGTAGAAAGAACTAAGAGAACTTTCTTCATTTTTCTTGCGTGATAAACACTGGAACTATTTAGCAAGATATCCCAAAATTGAGGCTTGACGCGGATGGGAAACCGTAGTATGATAAATAAGTAAACAAATGTTACGAAATACTCATATTTCTTAACATTGCTAACACCCGTTAACCGAGACCTATGGGTGTATAAATTACGTCTCTCATATCCCCGCTAAGGGTGCGGGGAGCATAGTATCTCCACCATTTCCCTGATGGTCTTACTATCCTTTTAATCA
>Ga0222712_10001274_pt1 | contig 31680 bp, 23 predicted proteins | sample C33_657DmetaG_FD_165043 | JGI IMG/M metagenome (GOLD analysis project Ga0222712, IMG submission 165043) | Estuarine water microbial communities from San Francisco Bay, California, United States - C33_657D | ecosystem: Environmental > Aquatic > Marine > Unclassified | place: USA: California...
AGTCATTCATCTCGATCGCGAAGCTGAAGAAGCCACGGGAGAGATCGTTGAATACCGCGGCACCTATAGCCAATATTTGGTCTCACGAGAACGCGACGAAGAGCGTCTTAGCAAGATGGCCGAGCGCCAGCAGAGCGAAATTAAGCGATTGTCGACGCTCGCAGATTCGATGCGCGGACAAACTGCCAAGCGCGCCCGAGTTGCGAAGAACCTCGATAATCGCGCCGAGCGAATCCGATCGAATCAGGTTGAAGGCCCAGCAGCACGGCGGACGATCGAACTTCGATTTCCTCCCCCACCCAGCTGCGGTCGAACTGTTCTGACCGCAAGTGGACTTTGGAAGAGTTACGGAGCCAACGATGTCTTCGCCGACGTGTCTTTCGATGTAGGTCGCGGCGAACGGCTGTTAGTCATGGGACTTAACGGTGCAGGAAAGACAAGCCTTTTAAAGATCCTCGCCGGTGCATCCGAGGCCGACCTTGGCGAGTTCGAACTTGGCCTCAATGTTTCTGCTGGCTACTACGCACAGGAACACGAAGGGATTGACTCCGGTGTATCGATGATTGATCACATGCGCCGCGATTCCGAACTCGGAGACGAAGGGGTACGAGCACTTCTCGGCATGTTCGGGTTGAGTGGGGACAAGGTTTTCCAAGACGCCGGAACGCTTTCCGGCGGGGAAAAGACGAAACTTGCCCTCGCCCAATTAGTTGCGGGCAACCACAACCTGCTCTTGCTCGACGAGCCCACAAACAACCTCGACCCAATGTCGCGCACTGCGACTGGCACTGCACTTGCAGCATGGCCAGGAACGATGGTGATCGTCAGTCACGATGTGGAATTTGTCGAGGCACTTGCCCCGGATCGGGTGTTGCTGATGCCAGACGGACAACTCGACTACTTCTCAGCGGAATCGCTGGAACTCGTCGCTCTTGCCTAAGCGCTATTCACCTGCAGTATCGGCACCACTGCGCTCCCACTGGAGATAGGCCTCCATAAAGCCATCAAGATCACCGTCGAACACTGCATCGACGTTGCCGACTTCATAGCCCGAGCGAAGGTCTTTCACCATTTGATAGGGCTGAGTGACATACGAACGGATCTGGCTTCCAAACCCGACCGAGCGCTGCTCGCCTCGGATGTTGGAGAGTTCCGCCATTCGTTCCTCGCGCTGCCGTTCGGCCAACTTTGCACGAAGGATCTGCATGGCGCGATCTTTATTCTGATGCTGGCTGCGTTCGTTCTGGCAGGACGTGACGATCCCGGTCGGCAAATGTGTAATTCGAACTGCCGAGTCGGTCACGTTGACGTGCTGACCACCAGCACCGGACGACCGGTAGGTATCGATACGAAGGTCTTTTTCATCGATCTCGATATCGGGCACATCTTCGAGGAACGGTGTCACTTTTAATGCCGCAAAAGCCGTCTGGCGTTTGCCTTGCGCGTTGAATGGCGAAATGCGCACGAGACGATGCACCCCATGCTCGGAACGAAGCCGTCCGTAGGCATGGCGACCATTTACCAAGAACGTTGCGGATGAAATCCCGGCTTCGTTACCTGCTGAAACTTCATCGAGCTCAACATCGAAGCCACGCTTCTCGGCCCAGCGAAGAAACATGCGAAGCAGCATGTTCGCCCAATCCTGAGCGTCTGCCCCGCCTTCGCCCGACTGAATTTCGCAAATCGCATTGGTGTCGTCGTACTCACCAGTGAAGAGCGCGCGCAGTTCGAGTTCGCCAAGATCGGCTGCGAGCGACACCATCGACTCTTGAACTTCGGCCTCTACCGATTCATCGCCTTCTTCTCGACCGAGTTCGTGAAGCGTTTCGGCATCTTCGAGTCTCGAAGAAAGCTGTTCGTACAGTTCAAGGTCTTCGGTGCAGGCCGAGAGCTCCCCGTTAATCTTCCGGGCCAAGTCAGGGTCGTCCCAGAGGTCAGGTCGACTTGCTTCGGTTTCGAGTTGCGGGCGCGCGAGGAGGAGTTCCTCGATGCGCAGGTAGACCCGCGCATCGTCGATCCGACGTCGAAGGTCGGCGAGGTCGTCGGAGAAATCCCTCATGCGCCGTGGCAGAGCTTGAACTTCTTGCCCGATCCGCAGGGACAAGGAGCATTTCGGGGAGTCTTGTCCCAGTCGCTCTTGACGATTGGGGTATTCGTGATGTCCTCGATCGCCTCAGCCGGCGTCTCAAGACCTTCAGCCGCCGCCTGTGCCCTCGCTGCGGCCTGCATACCGCTTGGCGCCTCGCTTGGGTCGAGGGGAGCCGTGTACTGGAGATTCGATACCTGTGGTTCGTTCTCAGGATTCTGCTCAGTCACTGTGACGTGAGCATGCATCACATAGGTGACGAAATCCGTCGCAACCGCAGCCATCATCGAGCCAAACATCTCGTAGCCCTCTCGCTGCCACTCGACGAGAGGATCCTTCTGCCCCATTGCTCGGAGATTGATGCCCTCCTGCAGGTAGTCCATCTCATAGAGATGCTCGCGCCACTTTTGGTCAATGATGCGAAGCATCACCTGACGTTCGACCTCACGCATGGTGTCTTCGCCAAATTCAGCTTCGCGTCGTTCGTAGTACGCCGTGGCCTCCCCCATGATGATTTCGTACAAATCATCGGTGGTGAGCGCGTTATGGAGAGAGTCTTCAGTGAGTTGTGTTGGCCACATCGCAGCAATGTCGGAATGCAGTCCGTGAAGGTCCCATTCGTCTCGTTCGTCACTCACGCAATAGGTCGAAATCGTCGAATCGATTGCTTCGGCGAGGTAACCCATCGCTTCATCACGCAAATCAGCGTTGTCAAGAATTTGATCGCGGCGCTTGTAAATGACCTTGCGCTGCTCGTTCATGACCTCGTCGTACTTGAGGACGTCCTTACGTATTTCAGCGTTTCGCTGTTCAACAGTGTTCTGCGCCCGTTCAATTGCTTTACTTACCATCTTTGCTTCGATCGGCACATCGTCATCGAGGGTCTTACCCATGACCCAGTTCATTGCGCCAGTTGCGAACAGTCGCATGAGATCGTCTTCTAGCGAAAGATAGAAGCGGCTTTCACCAGGATCACCCTGACGACCGGATCGACCACGCAACTGGTTATCAATGCGTCGACTTTCGTGTCGTTCGGTACCGAGAACGTAGAGACCGCCAAGTTCACGGACCTTTTCGCCACCTTCACGACACTCGGGCTCGTGTAGTGCGATCAGTTCCGTGAGGCGCGCTTGGCCTTCTTCGGTTTCCGGGTCGAGACCCTCGGCTGCGAGATCACGAGCCGCGAGTCCTTCCGCGTTACCGCCGAGAAGAATGTCGACGCCTCGACCGGCCATGTTCGTCGCAACGGTGACCGCACCCAAGCGGCCAGCCTGGGCAACGATGTCGGCTTCGCGGAAGTGCAGCTTTGCGTTCAAAACCTCGTGAGGGACGCCGCGCTTGTTCAGATAGCGCGAGAGAGTTTCGGACTTCTCGACCGAAATCGTGCCGACGAGCACGGGCTGACCAGCTGCGCTGCGCTCAGCAATGTCGTCGACGACAGCGTTGAATTTGGCGTCTTCACTCTTGTAAATGAGGTCGCCCTTATCGAGACGAACCATCGGTCGGTGGGTCGGGATCGGCACCACATGGAGGTTGTAGGTCGTGAGGAATTCAGATGCTTCGGTTTCAGCGGTACCGGTCATACCCGCCAATTTGTCGTACATGCGGAAGTAGTTCTGCAACGTGATGGTGGCGAGGGTTTGATTCTCTTCCTCGATCTTCACACCCTCTTTTGCCTCAACCGCTTGATGAAGACCTTCCGACCAACGGCGACCATCGAGGATTCGACCGGTGAATTCGTCGACGATTTTCACCTGACCGTGCTGCACGACGTAGTCCTTGTCGCGCTTGAACAGTTCCTTTGCACGCAATGCAGCCTGCAACTGATGCACGAGATTCTGCGAGACCTCGTCGTACATGTTTTCGACACCGAGAGCGCGCTCGACTGCTTCAACGCCTTCATCAGTGGGGGCAACCGTTCGCTTTTCTTCGTCGACGTCGTAATGAACGTCGCGCTTCAGACCGCGAACAATCGACGCGAACTGGTAATAAATCTTTGCGGCATCGGCGATGCGACCAGAGATAATGAGGGGGGTTCGCGCTTCGTCAATAAGAATGGAGTCGATTTCATCGACGATGCAGTACGAGTGGCCTCGCTGCACTTGCTCGGCGCGACTCATAGACATGTTGTCGCGGAGGTAATCGAAACCAAACTCGTTGTTGGTGCCGTAGGTGACGTCGCACGCATACTGCGCCCGCTTCACGGCAGGATCGTTCATGCCCGGAATGACGAGACCAACCGAAAGGCCAAGACGGCGGTGTACTCGGCCCATCCAGTCGGAATCTCGGGTTGCGAGATAGTCGTTCACGGTAACCACGTGGACTCCCTTACCCGCCAGCGCATTGAGGTACACGGGGAGGGTCGACACGAGTGTCTTGCCTTCACCGGTCTTCATTTCCGCAACCCAACCAAAGTGCAGCGCAGCACCGCCCATCATCTGGACGTCGTAGTGACGCTGACCGATTTCACGCCGGGCGGCTTCGCGAACCACGGCGAAGGCATCCACCATGATGTCCTCGAGATCGGCTCCGTTGGCCAACTGCTCACGGAATTCGACGGTCCGATGGGCCAGCGCCTCATCGGAGAGTCGTTCAATCTCGGGTTCGAGGGCGTTGATCTCAGGTACGAGAGCTTCGATAGCCCGAACCTTCTTGCCTTCGCCGGCGCGCAGAATCTTGTCGAGGATGCCCATGAGGATCGCAAGTGTACTGATGCCTTCCTGAGGCCACGGTCAGAGGAGGGTGAGAACTGGGTGAAAGTCCGATCGGACCACCGACTTCAGCGCTTTGGCCGGTCTGGGGTGGCCGCAAGGGTGACGCCGACCACTGCGGAAGCGCCTGCGAACCGCAGGGCCTGGGCCGCAGCACTCAGCGTCGACCCGGTGGTCACAACATCGTCGAACACCACAATCGCTCCATAAACGGGTCGGCGCGGGTCGAAGTGGATGCCAGTCGATCGCTCACTCCGGCTCCGACCGGTCTGATGTTCACCTGGTCGCCGATCAAGGAGCTTGAGTACCGGCCGACCTGAGTAGTGGGCGACGTGCCGAGCGATGACTTCGGCCTGATCGAACCCGCGCTGACGAGCACGAGTCGGAGTCGTCGGGGCCCACGTCAGCACAGGACCAGGTCGCTCTGTGCCGATGCACTCGTCGAGAAGGAATGACATCGCAGGGGTGAATGCTTGGACCGTCGCCCATTTCCCCCGGAATTTGAGATCGGCAATAAAAGGTCGCGACACCTCGTCATAAACAACGAGCGCCACAACAGCATCAAGGTGCGCAGTCTCGCCGACTACATGCGCAGGCGTGAACTCTTCGCTGCATTCTGGACAAGGTGACGTACCGACCACGCCGCATCGGAGGCACAGTGTCGGAAACCATGGTTCTGCGAGCGAATTAACGAATGCACGGAGACGACGAAGCATCCATGCAACCTAGGAATCGGGTCGGAGTTTGTGATGAGTCCTCCGGCTCCCCGATGTGCGATCAGTGCATTAACTGGGGAGGATTGGTTCCTTCAAGAATTGAACGCGTTCGGAGGGTGACCGCTGCCGGTGTGTCGTCGTGAGTGATGATCCAAAACTCTTTGTTCTTCACCGCCGCAACAACGCGATCTGCGACCTGATCAGGATCGATTCCACCGTCAATCAACGGTTGAACAAACTGCGAAAGCGCATCGGCTTCCTCTGCGGTTGCTCCAGGCTTGTTCCGAACAGAACTCGCAATCTTTGTTTTGACCCATGAGGGGCAAAGAACCGACACTCCGACCGGGGACTGCTGCATCGCCAGTTCATTACAAAGCGTTTCTGAAAGCGCAACGACACCGTATTTGGCCACGTTGTATGGACCCATGAACGGAGCCGAGAACAATCCCGCGACCGAAGCGGTGTTGACGATATGTCCCTCGCCTTGTTCGATGAGTCCAGGAAGGAAAACACGAACCCCGTGAATCACGCTCCAGAGGTCAACGTCTATGACCCACTTCCAGTCATCGATATTCATTTCCGACATCGCCCCACCGCCGCCGACGCCCGCGTTGTTGCACACAACGTGCACAGCGCCGAATGCGTCGATTGCCGCAGCACGTAGTGCGTCGATCTGCTCACCCTTCGATACATCACACACAACGCTGATGCGCTCCACCGAATCTGGAAGTGAGGCCGCAGCGGCTTCGAGGGCAGGTACCTCAATGTCAGCCATCACGACTTTCATACCTTCAGCGCCCAACTTCTTTGCCAATGCGAGCCCAATGCCGCTTGCTGCGCCGGTGACGACTGCGACCTTGCCTGCCAACTGCTCCATGACAACCCCCTGCGATGTTGGAAAACGAAAACGGCTCGCCTGCTGCCATAAGGGCAACAGACGAGCCGGACGGTATCAGTACCGGTAGTGATCTGACTTGAACGGACCGGTGACAGGCAGACCGAGATACGACGCCTGCTCTTCAGTCAACTTGGTGAGCCTCACGCCCAAGGCATCGAGATGAAGCATCGCGACCTTTTCGTCGAGGTGCTTGGGAAGGGTGTACACCCGCTTCTCGTAGAAATCGGTGTGGCCGTAGAGCTCGATCTGAGCAATGACCTGGTTCGAGAAACTGTTCGACATCACGAAGCTTGGATGGCCGGTAGCGCAACCGAGATTCATGAGACGTCCTTCAGCAAGAACAATGACCGAATGACCATCGGGGAAGACGTACTCGTCGACCTGAGGCTTGATCACAACGCGCTGAACGTCGCTCATCTTCTTCAGTCCGGCCATATCGATTTCGTTATCGAAATGTCCAATATTGCTGACGATCGCCTGATGCTTCATTTTCGCCATGTGCTCAGCCGTGATGATGTTGAAGTTGCCAGTTGCGGTGACGTAGATGTCGACAATGTCGAGAACATCTTCGAGACGGGCAACCTGGTAACCCTCCATTGCGGCTTGAAGCGCACAAATGGGATCGATTTCGGTAACGATGACGCGAGCACCCTGACCACGAAGCGATGCGGCACATCCCTTGCCAACGTCTCCGTAACCACAAACAAGGGCAACCTTGCCGCCGATCATGACGTCGGTCGCACGGTTGAGTCCGTCAATGAGGCTATGACGACACCCGTAGAGGTTGTCGAACTTCGACTTGGTGACCGAATCATTCACGTTGATAGCCGGGAAAAGCAGTTGACCGGCTTCTTGCATTTGGTACAAGCGGTGCACACCAGTGGTGGTCTCTTCAGTAACACCCTTGATTCCAGCGGCTACGCCATGCCAAAGCTCGGGCTCGCTGGCAACTGTGCGACGAAGGACATCAAGAACGATTGCCCATTCTTCGGAGTCATCTTCTGTTGTGTCGGGAACGACACCGGTGCGTTCGTACTCAACACCCTTATGCACGAGAAGCGTTGCATCGCCGCCATCGTCGAGGATCATGTTGGGGCCGCCACCATCGGGCCAACGAAGGATCTGCTCGGTGCACCACCAGTACTCCTCAAGCGTTTCGCCCTTCCAAGCGAATACAGGCACGCCGGTCGGACGCTCAAGGGTTCCATTCGGTCCAACGACCACTGCTGCTGCAGCGTGATCCTGGGTGGAGAAGATGTTGCAGCTCACCCAGCGAACATCGGCACCGAGGCAGGTCAGCGTTTCGATCAGCACGGCGGTTTGGATTGTCATGTGCAACGAACCAGCGATTCGAGCGCCAGCAAGCGGTTGGCTGTCGGCGTATTCCGCACGCAGCGCCATCAGGCCAGGCATCTCGTGCTCGGCAAGCTGAATCTCCTTGCGGCCGAAGCCGGCGAGCGTGAGATCGGCAACCTTGTAATCGATGCCGGAATCAGAACGGTCAACGGTCAGTGTCATAGGGGGCACTTTCTGTGCGGTCCGGACAAGCATCCGGACAAGAGTTGGATCCCAGGTGAAGCACCCGTGATCGAATTGGCAGGGTCGATCGGCGAAACGAGATCTCTAGAAGAGAGATCGAAACAGTGACAACCGGTTGTGAGGCTGTGGCCCTCTGACCCTGCGTTCAGCCTGCGACGAGTGTAGACGGATCAGGCGTCTCCGACGCGTGACGCAATCTCAGCCACGATCGGCACTGGGCCAGGATCGATTCCTTGTTCAACAGCGGCGTGAAGCGAAACGAACTGCCCAATGAGTTCGAGGTCGAAGATCTGCGCCAAGAGTCCTTCGCCCGCCGCCTCAATTACATACACGGCACCAACAACTTCGACGAGTACCTCTTCAGTGACATCGAGGCGACTCGAAACCTGAGGGTGTTCAAAATCATGGCGAAGCAAGAAGACCTGAAAAATTTGGCGGGTGACATCGCCATCTTGACCCCAGCCGGCAATTTCTTCACGCGTGAGTTCGGGGACTTGATTGGAGAATGCGGCGACTTTCGCATTCAGATTGAACTGTGCCTTCCAAAAATCGGCGACTGCGCCCCCCGGACCGTTACCGCCGTAAATAATCGGAAAAGCACGACCAAGTCGGCGGCCAAGCGTTCGGGCGAGGTTGTCCTCAGTGATCAATTCATCTCGTCGGATGGTCGCTTGGGCAATAGCAGCCCCGATCCATGCCTCGGCGCCCGGATACATACCGACCCGTTCAAGAAGAATCAAAACAGGAACGGCAAGGGAACCGAGCGCCGCTCGTTCGACCGGGGCATCAGGCATCACTGGGAGATGTACGAGCCCATTCGTCGCCGCCCAGGTTTGGAGCGACCCTCCCCCGCTAATACAGACAACAGTCGCTCCATCCTCGAGCGCGTCCTGAGCCGCCTCAAGCGTTTCCGAGGTTTCGCCGTCGAAAGAAACCGCCACGACCAGAGTTGAAACGTCAACGAAGTTGGGAACGCCGTACCCCTGATGAACGACGATAGGAACCGGAATCGTGGGACCTACGGCTTCAAGGACAAGTGAGTTGGCCTGTCCGGCAGCTCCCGCTCCGAGAAGGACGACGCTGGCAATGTCTTCATGCTCGGGCAATGAAGCGTTCTCGATTGTTCGTTGAGAAACATCGAGGGCACGCGCAAGTTGCTCGGGAAACGCCGCAGCGGCGTCGAACATCCCGACGGTGTCAAGAATCACTCAGGCCTCAAACGTTGGCGCGATTGCGTTCGCTTCGGCTTTCGCCATCAACCGTTCATGCTCCGAGCTCTCAATCGTTTGAGCTTCATCGATCAACATGATGGGAATGTCATTGCGAACTGCGTAGGCCCGTTGCAAACGGGGGTTATAGAGGATGTCTTCGTCCGCGAAGTACAACAACGGACCTTTATCCTTCGGACACGCCAAAATTTCGAGCAATTGCGGATCAAGTGACATAAAGGCTCCTTGGAACTCTCAGCCGGCCGCTTCAGCGATGAGGGCACGGATTTCGGCGACGTGGCGGGCACATGCTTCGTCGTCGGACGCCTCGAGGTTGAGACGGAGAAGTGGTTCGGTATTCGATGGACGAAGGTTGAACCACCACGGATCTTCGGGATCAGCGGCAGTACCTGTCGTGAGATCAATGGTGAGACCGTCGAGACGATCTTGCTCAGCGGTTGCGAATCGCTCGGCGACGAATTCGATCACAGCGAGTGGATCTGGAACTTCGGTATTGAGTTCACCCGATGCCGAATAGCGCTCGTAGGGCTTACGGAGTTCGGAAAGTCTTTGGCCGGTCGCGCACATGACCTCGAGCACCGCCATCGCAGCAATGATTCCCGAATCGGCGCGGTAGTTATCGCGGAAGTAGTAGTGGCCCGAATGTTCTCCGCCGAAACAAGCGCCAGTTTCGGCCATCACCTGCTTGATGTACGAATGCCCAACTCGAGTACGGACAGGAGTGCCACCTCGCTCACGAATGATTTCCGGTACTGCCTTCGAGCAGATCAGATTGTGAAGCACAATTTCACCAGGATTTTTCGACAGCATTGAGTCGGCAACAATCGCAGTTGTAAGAGAGCCCGAGACAAGTTCGCCTGCATCATCAACGAGGAAGACGCGATCGGCGTCACCGTCGAAGGCCAAACCAACATCGGCACCCGTCGCAACGACGCGAGCTTGAAGATCACGAAGATTCTCGGGCTGAATCGGGTCCGCCGGATGATTCGGGAATGTTCCATCGAGTTCGCCGTACATGACATCGAGTTCGAATGGCAGACCGGAAAAGACCGCAGGAGCAGTAAGTCCACCCATACCGTTCGCCGTATCTGCGACGACACGCAGAGGACGTAGAACTCCCGGATCAACAAACGAATGCACATGCGAAACGAAGATGTCGAGAGCATCGTCTCGCGACGAAACCGAGCCCGAAGTCCCGACTGGTTCAAGACCCGACACGGTCATGTCACGAATCTCGAAAAGTCCTGTTTCCGCACCGATGGGCTTGGCGCCGGCGAGGCACAACTTCACCCCGTTGTACTGCGCTGGATTATGAGAAGCCGTCAGCATCGCACCTGGCATGTCGAAGCGGCCGGCGGCGAAAAACAAAAGGTCGGTGGACGCCAAACCCAGATGCACAACGTCGACACCCTGACCAATTGCACCCTGAGCGAACGCCTCAGCAAATTCGGGACCCGAGGGTCGCATGTCATGTGCGACCAAAATCGAAGTGGCGCCTGAAGTATCGACAGCGAAACGAGCGAAGGCAGCACCAACGCGCACCATGAGTGCTGCGTCGAGTTGGTCGGGAACGGTGCCGCGAATGTCGTACGCCTTAAAGATGGCGTTCATGGCGGCAGCATCATGGGAGGCCATGGGGTGCGACCCTAGTGGAGGCCCTTCCGTTCTCTGCATTACCTGACTCCGTGTTCGGTGCCATTGGTCACAGGTCAGTCAAGAACCGGTCGATCGGATCCTCACCCGATTGGGGCTCCACTGGCCTTTCGGGTACCGCGCCGATCGCATCATCATCCGGAGTTTGTGCTGCATTGCGCGAGCCGAACCAACGACGTGGCTCAGGCAGCGGCAGAGGCCCCGCCCGGAAGAGAAACACGAGAGCGACTAGTCCACCGAGAGTGATCGCCCATGATCCATATTCCACCGATGTGGTTCCGTAGTGCATCGACACGTGCGTCGACGTTGGCACCACAACCATGAGGTTCGGACCAACGCGCCACGGACCCTCTGCCCCACTGACTTCCCAATTCGGGAAGTAGGACGCTTTGACGAGAATCGGGGTTCCGGGCTTCGTGACATCAAAGGAAATGGTGTCGGTGCCGGTCTGCGTGTTCGTCACGGCCACTGGCGTTGTCGGTGTCGCCGTTGGTACCGCGCCTTCAGCGATTCGCTGCCATTCCTCCGGACCACCGGATGAAGGCCAAACATTCCACGCAGTCGAATCGATGTACCAAGGCGTCACCGCCTCAAGCCATTTATCGGGCCGAACGCCAGTGAGCACAGCAGGGTTGTTGTCGAAGGGTTCAATGAGTTGTGAATCAGCGACCTCAAACACAACCCACGGCCCCGAAACTGCAACTTGTTTCAGTGCTGCGTTCTTTCCGCCATACGCAATCATCTGCTCGGAAATCGCCATGTAGTACTTCACGCCAAGCATTTGAAGATGATCGATACCTAAGTCGAACTGTGTCTGGTCTGGCGGTCCCGGCATGTACGGGAGATCGCGTTGCGGATTCGAAGCGCCGTAGGACAACTCGTCTTGATTAATGAAGTGATACGGCGTTGTGGAGGACGCTTCGAAGTACAACCCCTCCATCGATCCGATGCAGCCGTCGGTCCAGAACGGCAGCAACATCAGTGCCATCGGTGTGCCGTAGCGATCGTGTTGCTCTTCGTGCTCCCACATGGCGCGACCACAGCCGTTGCTCTGACCAAGGTCATCCATAGTTTGAACGATGTCGTGATATTCGGGATAGGCCGGCTTGCCTTCGTATCCCGTGAAATTCCAGCGCGCCCAAGAAGGAATGAAGCTTGATTCCTTGGTCGACAAGAACAGCCAGTGATAGCGGCCGTCCTTCTCCATCCCTCCGAGATCAATTTTGACTGGCCCAAGAGCGATCTTGTCCGGCATCGCGTGCAATGGCATGGCGAGCGCAGTGATGCCAGCAAGTGCAGCCGCGACCGCAGTCGCAATCGTGATTGATCGACGAGGAGTATCCGGATCGCGTGAAGCAAGTGACGCAATCGTTCGACCGAGTTCGGCTACACCAAGGGCTGCGAGCAAATACAGCATCAAGAACCAGAACGGGAGCAATCTCGCGTTCCACAGACGACCTTGAGGCACGAGGACGAACGCCGCAGCTGCAACTGCTGCGCTAACGATTAAAAACGCTCCCGCTCGTCGCTTCCACGCAATCGACATCACGACACCGAGCAACGCAAGGACAAGTGTCCATTGAATTGGTGGTGAATTTACGAGTTGCGGGTCGAGGGTCTGTCGTTGGAAAAGTTGGTCGAAAAAGTCAGTCTTCTTCTCCCAGCCCATGTCGTTCATGTAGCTCGAGCGCAAATAGAACGGGAGAATCCACCACGCAGTGAGCGCCATTCCGACGCCACCTGCACAAACCATCCACCACAAACGCAACTTGAAACCGGGACGCCGCACAAGCGAAATCAGAAACCAAACAATTGCTCCTGCAATCGCGAAGAACAGCGGTATGGCATGACAGAGTCCGCAGACCGCAAGAAGGATCGCAGCGGCAGCGCGATGCCGACCTGTCTCCATGCCGCGGCCGACAACACCGAGAAACAAAACCGCAAACGACAGAGAGATCGAAAACGAGAACTCTCCCGCCATCGTTGACGCGATGTTGCCGCCGTAAATCGAGAATGCTCGATCAAATAGGAACGCAGTTGCAGCAACAGCAAACAGCGGCGGAGCCGGAAACGGAAGCCGCGTAAGACGAGCAAAAGCCCAACACGCAACCGGCAGCGTGAGGATGCCACTTACTGCAACCAACTTGAACGCCAATCCGTACGGCAGAATCAAGCTCAACAACGCGATCGCAAGCGAAGGAAGCACCATGTAGAAGTGGTACGCAGGAAAACCTGCGTACCAGTCAGGAGTCCAACCCGTCAGCCGGAACGACGGGAGCAGGTGGTCTCGCATGTACGCCGGTCCCCAAACATGCGCACCCATATCCCCACCAGCTGGCGTTGAGGTGGAGAAAACGTCTGAAGGGCTCAGCTGCGTGAACGTGAAAAGAACGCATCCGGCGACGATGGCCAGCGTGACCCAGGATTCAGGTTTCCAACGGCCCAAGGATCGAAAGGCGTTTGCAACCTTGTGCATGGCTTGGACTGGTCGACTCGGAGGATCGATGGCTCGACCAAGACTGGCCACAACTGGGTCGTCGAGATCGGCTTCGCTAAGTGGCTGAACCGGTCGTGTGGAGAGGTCGTCCTCAGTCATGACCTGACCATGGTGCCATCTGCGTGCACCCGGACGCGGTCACGTACTTCACGACGGACCAATGTGAAAGAGGAGTCCTGTCGCCGCAACAACGTTGAATCCGACGTGTGCCCAGAGTGCTGGACCAAGGCGTCCGCTTCGCCAAGCCATAAATCCCAAGATGACGCCGAAGAGCAACAATGCCGGGAACTGAAGTGGCTGCAAATGTGTGGCCGCGAAGAATGCTGCCGCTGCGACGATTGCTGCCCACGGACCCAAGCGGCGTCGGAAGATCCGTTGGGCCATTCCGCGGAAGTAGATCTCTTCTGCGATCGGGGCTCCGATGCCCACGATCAGAAACACGAGAACAATCGACAACGGGTCCGTGGCTCGGTCAGTCAATTCACGTGCAGCTGCAGAGACATCGTTCTCGCCCAGCAAAGGGCGGAGGGCGAAATACACCAGCGGAACGAGAACCAGTTGACAAGCGACGCCAACCGCGAGACCAATGGGAACGTCAATCAGCTTCATCCGAAGGCCGAGATCGGCAACGACGCCCTTGCCCTTTTTGATGGCAAACCAAATTGGAGCGCCACCGAGACCGAGCCACAGCGGAATCTGCATGATCGCTGTCAGCCAAAGCGGAGGCGGAACGGAGATGGCGAACATCTGCCCCGCCGTGAATTGACCACTGGCCTGGCCAACTGCTGCGCCCACCCCTGCTGGGGACGTGAAGTCGTAGGAGGTTCTCGACTGCACGATTCCGTAAACCACCGAAGAAATGACTTGCGCGCCAAGAAAGATGAGGATCAGCGCGCCAGCGCCGTATGCGTACTTCTTTTTTGCGGAGGCTCCTTCCGACGCACTGTCCTCCGCGTCGTCACTCTGATTGGTTGGCGCCAACACGACCTCTGTTGTGGGCGACGACGAACCAAACAGTCGACGTGAGCGCTTTGGCGTTGTCGCCGCAACTGGAACACGGGCTTTTGGAACCCGAGACCCACCGGCGGGCCCATTCGTTCGTGACGAAGGAGCTGGCTTCTTGGGACCTGATCCGTTGTCTGAGTGCTTTCCAGGCTTGGCCACGGCGGCGAGGCTATCGGCCAAAGGTCCACGAGTTGAACGGTGCTCGGCGATAGCGTAAAGCCATGTCACGTTCGTGCGCTCGACCGGGGTGCGGCTCTCCGGCTACGGCCACGTTTGAATACAACTACGGCGATCAAATAGTGATTCTTGATGTCCTTGCTGATGAGGCCCATCCCGCCAATTACGACGTCTGCCGTCGGCACGCCGATTCAATGACCGTGCCGAATGGCTGGACCCTTGTTGATCGTCGCCGTGGGCCCGCGTCGCTCGCGGGGCACCTCACTGCACCCTGAGTGCCGAGCTGAATCAAAAATCTCCTCAGGGGGCGATCGGGATTTTCGTTGTCGGCCTCTAGGCTGACGCCCATGAGTCCCGAAACTCCCCCTCCTCCCTCAGGTTCCGGTGAAGGTCGCAGCGGCGGCCGATTCGGCGGCGACGGAGGTTGGCCCCGATGGACCATTCTCGTGCTACTCGCAGTCGTCGTCGGTGCGATCGGCCTTCAGTTCATTGCATCGTCGACGCCAAGCAACCAGATCTCCTATGGCGAATTCATCGACGATCTCAATGGCAACAATGTCAAGAGCGCAACGTTCGACAATGCCAACGGCCACATTTCTGGCACGCTTAACGACGGTTCAAACTTCTCAACCACCGGCCCGATCAAACCCTCCGACGCGGATCAAGCCCTCTTCACAGAAAAGGGCGTCAAGTACTCCTCGCCTTCAGAGAGCATTTGGGGAACGCTGATTCCACTGTTGCTTCCCGTCGTCTTGCTCATCGGGTTCTTCATGTGGATGCAGCGACGGGCTTCGGGACAGATGGGCGGCATCATGTCCATCGGCAAAAGCAAGGCCAAGACCTACTCCTCGGAGCGACCGGCCACGACCTTCGCTGATGTCGCAGGCTACGAAGGCGTAAAGCAGGACGTCACCGAAGTCATCGATTTCCTGAAGCACCCGGAGCGTTTCGCCGAAATTGGTGCTCGCATTCCCAAGGGCATCTTGCTCGTCGGCCCACCAGGAACGGGTAAGACCCTCATCGCCCGAGCCGTTGCTGGCGAAGCTGGAGTGCCCTTCCTGTCAGTCACCGGTTCTGACTTCATGGAAATGTTTGTTGGCGTTGGCGCAAGCCGAGTCCGCGACCTCTTCAACAGCGCCCGCAAAATGGGCCGCGCCATCATTTTTATCGACGAAATCGACTCCATCGGTCGCAAGCGTGGCGCCGGACTCGGCGGCGGTCACGACGAGCGCGAGCAAACGCTTAACCAGATGCTCGCTGAAATGGACGGCTTCGAAGTCACCACCGGCATCGTCATGATGGCGGCCACGAACCGACCCGACATCCTCGATCCCGCCCTCCTCCGCCCCGGCCGATTCGATCGTCAGGTCGTGGTGCCCCTCCCCGAACTTGAGGACCGTCGACAAATCCTCGACGTCCACGTTCGACACAAGCGCGTGGACGCCGATGTCGACCTCGATCTTGTCGCTCGGGGTACTCCAGGAATGAGTGGTGCCGATCTCGCGAACCTTGTCAACGAAGCAGCACTGTTTGCTGTTCGTGAAGGTGCAACCGAAATCCATCGTCGCAACTTCGAAGAAGCCCGCGATCGCATCCTCATGGGTCAACGCCGTGATTCGATGGCGCTTTCTGATCTCGAGAAGGAAGCCATCGCCTACCACGAGGCTGGTCACGCCGTTTGCGCTGCGGTGCTCCCAACTGCCGACCCACTCCACAAGGTCACGATCATTCCTTCAGGAATGGCACTTGGCGTCACCATGCAGTTACCGATCGAAGAACGGCATATTTACCGTCAGGACTACATCCAAGACATGCTGATCGTCCGTATGGGCGGCCGAATGGCCGAGGAACTCGTCTTCAACGTCGCGTCCACAGGCGCGAATAACGATCTCGTCGGCGCAACCGAACTCGCTCGCAAGATGGTGCGGGAATGGGGCATGAGCACTCGAGTTGGCCCAATGGCGTGGGGTTCGCAGGGTCAGGTCTTCTTAGGTGAAGACCTCATGCACACTCGCGACTACTCCGATGACACTGCCCGCGTCATCGACGAGGAGGTCGAACGGATTCTGCGACAAGCGCAGGAGAGTTGCCGCGAGGTTCTCACCGAGAATCGCAATGGCCTTGATCTTGTTGCACGTGCGTTACTCGAGCACGAAACCATTGACGGCACTGAGGTCTCGCGACTTCTTGAACTCGCTCGTGCGGGTTCAACCGCAGCGAATCCGCATAACGGAACTTCGGTTCCGCTTTCACCCAGCGGCATCGACGAAGCAGCGCCCGCAGAGGCTGAGGTTGACGCAACCGACAACTAAGTCAGTTGTGGTTTTCGCACGAACCGGGTGTTGATCCCGGCTCCCGCACTTCGGCAACCGCCGCCCAAAGGTCTGTTGCAGTAACGGGACCAATGAAATGCCGCTGCACTACCCCGTCGGCATCGGCAATTAGGACAAGCGGTACAGCGTCGATCCCATACCGACGATGAATCTCCGCTTGCTCAATCGCTTCAAGTTCTTGCACCGAAACTGGGCCCTCGGGACCGGCATCAAGATGCACTGCCTTGGACCACACTCCCGAGCATGCGTCACATGTCGACGACGTGAAGACCGCAACGAGCCATGGGGCCTCAGGTCGCGAGAAGTCTCGGCGATCAAGTTGAACCGGGATAGTCCATTCCCTATCGGCAGGTGGCGCTGGTTTCCGCCGCTGCAGAACGAACGCAACAGTCACTGCTACCGCCACCAACACAACAGCAATGAGCAGCCGTTCCATGGTCAGCGGATCGTTGTCGTTGTTGCTCCGACAACAGTGGTTGTCGGAGCACCGGGAACAGTCGCAGCAACAGCAGCAACGGTCGTTGACGTCGTTGTCGTCGTGGAATCAGGAATCGTGTCGTCCGACGGAACGCCAGCAGTTGCGGCAACCGCCTGATCGGGCGAAAAGACGTTGACCAGTTGCGACTCTGTTCCAAGTACTGGGTAGTCAGAGATCGTCATGATCTCCATCGGTACCGTCGACGTCATCCACTGACCCACCGCAACGGGCGTGTCCGATTCAATTTCAAGTGATGCATCGACTTTGCCGGTTGTCGCCGATGTGAGATTCAACACCAGTCGCTGTCCCGGAGCGATGCGCACCGATTTCGCCGAAGAAAGTGCGAGGACAGACCCCTTTGCGTGCGTCGAAATTGTGACTGTGGCAGTTTCTGTCGCTGAGGGGTTTACGACTGAGACCAGCGTTGATGACACATCGGTTGCTGTGGCAATCGTGCCCAACCAACGTGTGGCAACGATGGGGACGCCCATTGTGTAGGAAAGCCCTCCACCAGCTGTCCCCCGTGTGGCGCCAACTGAGCGCTCAGCGACAATCGCAGCGCTGTCTGTTGAACGCACGATGAGCCAGCGACCAACTGTCTTTGGAATTCTCGGGTCAGACCCGAGGTCAATCTGCGCAGAACGGCGCGATGCGACTTGAATGACAAATGGCTCGACACTTCCGTTGGTTGCGGGATCATCCAGTTGAATTTCAACCTGGACTGTTGTGTCCGAATCGCCAGTGTTGAGTAGCGACACGATTTCGCGTGCAGTGGTCGAGGCCGCAGTTGCAACCGGGAAAGTCCAGATTGAAGCAACTGCTGTTGCGCCCAAGACCGCCGTGAGTCCTTGTTCCGAGTTGTCACGCCCGTCGGAGGTTTGGATTTGTTCCGCAATCACGCGACCTATACGGACACTCACTGTGGTGGACACCCGCTCGCGAAGCGTCACGATCGCACCGACATCAACAACCACAACTCGACCACCAGGTACGACCATGCCTTGAAGCTGCTGAGGCGTGCGCGCTCCGTCTTCGGTGTCGAAAGAAATATCAACCGTTGCTTCACCCGGAAATGGATTGAACAACGCCATCAGGTTGCGGGTGCCGGCCCGCGTCGTTCCCGAGGGGAAGTACCACTGACCGCTTGGGGCCGATGCGCACGCGCTAATCGACCTGCCTGCAGCGCCGCGCAGCTCGTGGGTAACAGTGATCCCGCCACCCGAGATCTCGACAAGCGCAGAAGCCCACGGGGCCTTCACGATGTCACTTACACGCACCGTCGTCTGACTGTGCGCCGCTACCTTCACGGCCTTGAGTGCGGTGTCACCCTTTTCGGTATAGGCAGTGACTGCACCCGTCGCATCGACGGGTGACGCGTTCGAAATTGTTACGGACTGCTCTGCGAAACCTGCGCTCTCGCCAGTGGACACGCCAGTTGCTGAACCAGCGGCGCAATACCAAGTGGAACTCAGCGCGTCATTCGGCGACGCGGTTGGCACCATTTCGTTGAGCCGAACTGTTGACGTCGAACTCGAAGTGTTGCGATCTTGAACAACGATCGCGCCAACAACAAGTGCAGGCAGAAGCAAAAGGATCGGAAGTCGCCACGCTCGCTTCACTTTGATCGCCTCCGGAATCCTCTGCGCCTCGCCTTCCAGAACTCTTCGGATTCCTCCGATGACATGGAACTGCTCCTCGGCAAGGATTCGGGATCGACAGACGAGGGTTCGATTCCTAATTGAGAGTCGGGTTCCACTGTCTTGTCCTGCGCTGTCGGATCCTGCGCCGAGCCAACTGCTTCGCCGGCCTGTTCGGCGAGGACTGGGGCGACGACAACGGAGGCTTCGCTCGTTGCAGTGCTTGGAGTTTCAACAAACTCGTTGAGTACCACTGCATCGATGATCGCCAGCGGTTCCAGCGCAATCTCCGGTTCAGCAGTGTCGATTTCTCCTGCGTCATTGATCGCCAAGAGATCAGTTCGTTCGTCTTCGCGCACTCGAACTCGCAGGAGGTACACCACAACAACGATCCAGACGAAAACTTGGCCCAGCAAGAGGAGCCAACGCGTGATGGGCGTTTGGAATGAGAGCGTTGCCGGGCCGCCTTCAGTTGCAGTGAAGGAGCTTGACCAACCGAACGCAGAACTGCGCGTTAACGATTCACCATTGACGCTCAGTTGCCACCCGTCGCCCGCTGATGCGACGTAGACCTCACCGGCAGTATCCAACTCGCCTTCAGAACTGGCATAACCATCCGTGTCGGTGAGGACAGCGGTTGAACCCTGCAAGGCAGGATCGGTTCGATCGGAAAGTGATGGCCCACCGCTCGGCAATTGGGTATCGCTCGGAAGTAACGCGACACCAGGGGCCCACGCTGAATTTCGATAGACACGGACGCCCGGATTCACGGTGATTGATTCGAGGTCAAGTTGAGCATCGAGTACCGATAACAAATCGGTGGGAATGGATGCACGAGACCTTGCATACGGATCTGGAGCAGGTGCAACGGGCACTGCGACGTAACGAACCGCCATCGGCGACAACAACGCACCGAGGCGCGCAGTTCCGCCATCTGACGCTGTTTGGAGCGCACGAGCGAGATTGCCTGTCGCTCCAGAGTCGGAACCGGGCCACTGCTCTGCGATCGTCGGCGTTCCAGCAACAGTTGTTGCGTAAGCAAGTGTGCGGTCAGGCCCAAGATCGTCAACTGCAGGCGCATCAAGAGCCCATCCCTGCAATGGAATCGCTGACGCATCGCCGAGCCAAAGCACGCGGTAGGCGCCATCAGTTGTTCCGTCTCCCAAGAACGAAAGCGATCGGTTGAAATCGCCTCGTGGAAGTTCCCAACGACCTGAGAATGATGAGACGAATGCAGGTCCAAGTGCGCCAATAAACGCAAGAGCGGCAAACAACGAAACGATCTGACGCCACCCGAAGTGATAGTCGGGAAGATCAATTTCGAACGCCGCCATACCCAAACCTGCAGCGAGGGCAATACCGAGTGCAGCGGGAACGAGCAGCATCGAAGGCGCTGGAAGAGAGGACTCCAACCAGCCCTGGCCAACGACCCACGCAAGCGCGAATCCAACGAGTGCAAGTACCCAACCGCGCACTGCCCACGAAAGGCGCCATTGGCGACCGATGAAGAGCGGGAGCAACGCGGTGACAAGCAGCAGCCAGCCAAAGACGCCGGTACCAAATGGGCCGGTACCGAACCGCAAAACGTCACCCAAACCGAGTGGGAATCCACCGTTCGAGGAAACCCCGACGAGCGACTCCCAACCGTCAAGAAATCCAAGACTCCACGGCAGATGCAACAGCACCGCGACCGCGGAGCCGCCAAGTCCCACGGCAAGGATGCGTCCGCTTCCACCGAACTGACCAGCGATCCAGCCGCCGAGGGCAAACGCAATCGATGCCCCTGCGACAACAACGATCACCGACGGGTCAATGAGTGCGCCGAGCGCAACGAAGAGGCCAACTGTCAGAATCCGGTGCACCAGTGGTCGCGTGCGAACACCTGGCCCAGCAAGATCACCGAGCGTTCCGAATGGAGCGAGGCGACTTGCTGATGCGAGTTGAGCTACAACCCATGGGAGTAATGCGTAGAGGACGAGCGTCCCCCACTGACCTTGGGCCATGGCGTTGGAGGCAACCGGAACAATCAGATACACGACAGAAGCGAGAAGCCGGGAGCGCTGCGAGGTCACGGGACGGGTGAGTCGCCACATTCCCAAAACACCTAATGGCCACAGGCCGAGGATGAGCACGCCTCGGAGCAAACCAATCGCTCCAAAGAACAGATAGCCAAGTGCGCCCAGCACTCCGAACCCTGTTGGAGCTGGTGCAGTCGAACCCAGTCCGACTGATTGATAGCCACTCAGCCAACGCTCAACCATCTGCCCGGGCGGCAGAAGTCGAACGAAATCACCGATGGCCGGAACGCCATGGAGGATCAGTTCGCGCCCACCGGCAAGCAGGAAGCCGACCATCAACGCCCAAACAATGAACGGTGTTGCCGAGCGGGCGTCGCGAAGGTTCGACATGAGCTCGCGACCGCCGGCAGCGGCCTCGGAGCGAGCAATCCGATGACGCATGAACGCAGTGAGGCGTGCACTTCCTCGCGATTGGAAGGCATGGACTTCGCTATCTGGAACTCGGCGGATCGCAGCAAGCGATGTTCGCCGCGCACGGCCAGTCGACGCATTGCGTGAATTCCATGTCCACGCCGACCAAATATCTCTCGCCCTTCGGAAATGACCAAGCACAATGGCCTGCAAAATTTCCATGAACGACAAAATGAATGCTTCGGGCGTCGCACGCACACGGGTGCCCAACGTGTCCGAATTGCGCATGGCCCGCAACCGATGGCGAGCTTGTAAGCGGCGACGGTCATCGACCGGACGACGAACGCCGAGTGATTCGAGATGTGCGACACGAGCAGCCGGCGCCACGATCACCCGAGCGCCGGCGACATGTGCTCGCCAACAAAGCTCAAGGTCTTCGCCATGGAACGAGATGGCGGAATCGAAACCACCGAGCGCTTCAAAGAGATCAGCGCGGACCAGTGTGACTGCGCCGGGAATGTAAAAGACATCACGAACAGCGTCGTGCTGTTCTTGGTCAAGATCCCCTCGTTCGACATAGGCCGCAGGGTGACCGAATCGGTCCGAACCCATACCGACGGAAAGCAAGCGTCGAGAATCACTCCACTCGACAAGTTTCGGCCCAACGATGCCGGCATTCGAACGGAATGCTTCTTCAACGAGCAAACGCACTGCGTCGGGCTCAAGGCGGACATCGTCATGACAAAACAGATAAAAGGCTGCGCCTTGCACGGCAACGAGTGCTTCGTTTGCCGCAGCGGCGTATCCAGCATTATCGCTGAGGCGACGAAGATGAGCCTCGGGCAGCACCGCACCAACACGATCGCGGAGAACATCGCCATCAGCGCTAGCAGCGTCGATCACCAACACCGACAGTGCTGAATAGTCCTGAACCCCAAGGCTCTCGAGCGTTTCCTCGAACCAAGTACCCGGGTTGTGGGTGACCATCACGGCGACGACCGGAGGAGCAGGCCCTTCCGGTTCCTCGGCTTCGAACAACGCTTCGAAACTCGCTGCAGATGCAGTGGTCTCGGCCTCCGAAGAGGGGTTACGGCTCAGGGCAGCGAACAATTCGTCGAACATTGACTCCGAATCAGCACCCGCCGAGGGCACCGAACCGCCTCCAGGGAGGGGGTTCGGGTCCGCATTCGGCCCGGGAGCCGGCGTGGAGGGGGGTTCGGGAACAGTCACAACGGTCCCCGAGGGTAGTCGTCCCACTGTCAGATCCCGCTGACCCCCGTCTACGCTGGCCCTCGTGGAAAATACTGCCTGTGACCCCATTCGACGAGCAGTTCACGAGGCCCTAAGCGTCGGCCTTGGCTTCGGAATCCTCGGATTCAATCGCCTGCAGGTGCAACGTCGCGAATGGGAAAAGATGACGGGCGTTGTGTTCCCCTCGCCCTCTGAAGCAGCCAAGGCCATGTCCGCGACGCTCGGCGCGTTGGCTTCGCTCGTCGCAGAGCGCGGGCGTCGTTGACGTGCGCGTTGCCGCCGATGCAACGTCACTGATCGGACACCGCACCGGCATCGGGGGCGTAACGCGCACTTACCTCCACCGACTCGCACGGCCGGGTCTCGAGGTTTCGGCGTTCGCTGTCTCTCGTCGAGGCGCTGGACCGATGCTCGACGAACTCCCCCAAGGCGTGCGCGCCCATCGACGACCGATGGTCGCCCGACCGTTACGTGCGCTCTGGCGGCGCGGGCCATGGCCACCGATTGAATGGTGGACGGGGACTATCGACCTCGTTTGGGGCCCCAACTACGTCGTACCGCCGGCCAAGAATGCAGCGAGGGTCGTAATGGTGCATGACCTCACCGCTGTGCATTTCCCCGAGATGTGCACAACTGACGTCCAACAAGTCCCCGCGTTACTTCGGCGCGAAATCCTTGATGGCGCCTGGATCCACACACCCTCTCAAGCGGTTGCGGACGACGTTGTCGCAACTCTCAATGTTGAACCGAACCGTGTGCGAGCCATCCACCTCGGTGGACCACAACCGATCGACGACATCACCCGATCCGAGCGTGCCGAGCGAGGTCGTTCCTTTGCGGGAGTCGACGACTATTTACTTTCACTTGGAACGATCGAGCCGCGCAAAGACATCCCTTCCCTCGTTCGGGCGTTCGACGTCATTGCGCCGAAACGGCCTTCACTTCATCTCGTTATTGCCGGTCCCGACGGCTGGGGTGTTGAGGCGGTGAAGGAAGTCATCGACGCCTCTCCCAATCGGTCACGAATTCAGCGGACAGGTTGGCTTTCTGATGCCGAGCGCGACGACCTCCTTGCTGGTACCCGTGCATTCGTCTACCCATCACTTCTTGAAGGATTCGGCATTCCCCCGCTTGAAGCAATGGCAGCAGGGGTACCAGTAGTTGCGACTCGCACTGGTTCGCTTCCAGAAGTTCTCGGTTCTGCAGCGCAGTGGGCCGAGCCGGGCGATGTCGAAACGTTGGTCGACGCGATCGAGACCGTGCTTGACAACAGCGCTGTCGCCGAGTCGCTCGTCGCTGCCGGCAACGAACGACTGACTCATTTCTCTTGGGATCGATCGACTGACGAGCTCGTTGCGCTGTTCGAACTTGCGTGTGCGGCCCGGGCCTAGGATCGCAACGTGAAGGCTTTAGTCACCGGCGCGGCCGGCTTTGTCGGACGCCACCTGTGCGCACATTTGACCGCGCAGGGTGACACGGTGATCGGCGTGGATCGTGAGGAAGGCCCAGATCTTCTCGACCCCGACGCTGTCGCAGCAATCCTCGCCGACACAACACCCGACGTCGTCTACCACCTTGGCGGATGGAGCGATGTGGGCGCGTCTTGGGACTACCCACTCGATACGTTTCGCGTCAACGCTGAAGGAACGCTCAACCTTCTTCAGGCCTGCATTCACAATGGCAAGCCAAGAGTTCTCGCCGTCAGCAGCGCCGATATCTATGGCCACGTCACACCGGAACAATTGCCGATTGACGAACTGACGCCATTTCGACCAGTGACCCCTTATGCGGCGAGCAAAGTGGCCGCCGATCAATTGGCACTCCAGTCGTGGCTTGGCCACAAACTCGAGACCATCCGCGTTCGAGCGTTTAATCATCTTGGCCCCGGACAAACCACCCGATTTGTGGCACCGGCCATCGCGGAACGGATCGCTCGTAACGAACGAGACGGAACCACCGTTGTTCCTGTCGGCAATCTCACTCCAAGGCGAGACATCACCGATGTTCGCGATGTTGTGCGTGCCTACCGACTCCTGATGGAAAAGGGCGAACCGGGAGCCGCCTACAACGTGTGCACCGGTCGTGACCTCACAATTGGTGACCTCGCCGAGCGTCTTGTCGCTCTCGCAAGCACACCGATGCAACTTGAACCCGATCCGGAACTTCAACGACCGGTCGAGACGCCCGTTCTTCGAGGTGATCCAACCCGCGTGCACGACACCACCGGTTGGTCTCCAGAAATTGACCTCGAAACAACGCTTCAGGACATCCTCAATGAGTACCGGGCCGCAGTTCTCAACCAGCAATGACTCCTGATTCAACCGCAACAACCTCAGGGCCACGAGGGCCCGTACAATCTTCAGACCACGGGCGATGCCCCCACTCCCCGAGCGGAATCACACCATGAGCAAACGAGCACTCATCACAGGAATCACCGGTCAGGACGGCTCGTATTTGGCCGAACTTCTGCTGGCCAAGGGCTACCACGTCATCGGAATGGTGCGTCGAAGCTCCACGTTGAACTTCGAGCGAATCGGCCACCTTCAGGACGATCTCGAACTGGTCCCGGGAGACCTCCTCGACGAGGTTTCGATGATTCACATCATGCGAGACCACAAGCCCGACGAGGTCTACAACCTCGCCGCACAGTCATTCGTGCAGACCTCGTTTGGCCAGCCAGTTCTCACTGGCGAAACCACCGCACTCGGTGTCACTCGCCTTCTCGACGCAATCAGGCTTGCCGATCACGATGTTCGCTTCTATCAGGCGAGTTCGTCGGAAATGTTCGGCAAAGTTGTTGAAGTACCGCAGCGGGAATCAACCCCGTTCTACCCACGCAGCCCGTACGGTGTGGCAAAGCTTTACGGACACTGGATCACCGTGAACTACCGCGAGAGCTACGACATGCACGCGAGCTCCGGAATCCTCTTCAACCACGAAAGCCCCCGACGCGGTCTCGAGTTCGTCACCCGCAAAATTGCCAACGGCGTTGCCCGGATCAAGCTCGGTCTCGATACTGAAATCCGTCTTGGCAACCTCGACGCTCAGCGCGACTGGGGATTCGCTGGCGATTACGTGGATGCAATGTGGCGGATGCTCCAACAGGACGAGCCCGGCGACTTCGTTATCTCGACCGACGAGACCCATTCGGTGCGCGAGTTTTGTGAGATCGCATTTGCGAGAGTCGGGCTCAACTGGGAAGACCATGTCGTGATCGACGAACGCTTCTTCCGTCCCGCCGAGGTCGATCTCTTGGTCGGCGATGCAACGCATGCAAAGACCGTTCTCGGCTGGGAGCCCAAGACTCCATTCCGTGATCTCGTCGACATGATGGTCGACGCCGATCTTGAGAACGTCGCTCGCCAGCAACGCGATCTGACCTAGTTGCGATGATCACCGTCATCGCCGGTGGCGTTGGTGCCGCACGAATGTTGCGAGCACTCCTGCAGGTCGTTGACGCCTCGGACGTCACCACGATCGTCAATGTCGGCGACGATCTCGTTCTTCACGGTCTCCACATCTCACCCGATCTCGACACCGTGACCTACACCCTTGCTGGGGCCATAAACCCTGAAACTGGTTGGGGTCTTGTCAATGAATCCTGGCAGGCCCGAACGATGCTCGAGCAGTACGGCGGAGTGAGTTGGTTCGGTCTCGGCGATCGCGACCTCGGAACGCATCTCTACCGAACGCAACGACTGCGCGAAGGTGCAGATCTCGCAACCGTGACCGCAGAGATCGCTCAAGCATGGAACCTCGGACTGACGGTGTTACCAGCGACCTGTGATCAGCTTCAAACAATGGTCACCCTGGCCGCAGATGATCCCGCCGACGCTGATTCACCCGGTCTGCCTGCTGGAACAGAAATCAGCTTCCAGGAGTACTTCGTTCAGCGTCAGCACTCGGTTCCGATTTCAGCGGTTCGCTTTGACGGAGCTGAGGCAACCACTGCAGCTCCAGGCGTTCTTGAGGCCATCGAAACCGCAAACCTCATCGTGATTGCTCCATCAAACCCGCTCGTTTCGATTGCACCGGTACTCGCAGTGCCGGGAATCCGTGAAGCACTCATCCGACGTCGTTCTGCAGTTGTGGCTGTTTCACCGATCATCGCCGGCGCCGCATTGAAAGGGCCCGCCGATCGAATGCTTTCGGAACTCGGACATGACGCATCAGTTCTCGGAGTTGCAGCGCTGTACAAGGAATTCACCAACACACTTGTCATTGACTCTGCTGATGCCGCGCTTCAGTCCGATGTCGAGGCGTTCGGGCTCAACTGCATCGTGACGGAAACCATCATGAGCCAACCAGGCGTGTCCGAGTCATTGGCCCGAACTGTTCTTTCAGGAGTCAGACGATGAGCCGCATGGAAATCTTCGGCATCGAAGGCATCGGTGAAATTCGCGCAGGTGATGATCTCGCTGAGATTATTTACAAAGCAGCTTCATCGGCGACCGACACCGTGCTCGCCGATGGCGATGTTCTGGTCGTCACGCAGAAGATCGTCTCAAAAGCTGAAGACCGACTTGTCGCCATCGACCCAAACGATCCGCTCAGCCATAAACCGCTCGTCGAACGCGAATCTGTTCGCATTCTTCGCCGCCGCGGCGATCTCATCATTAGCGAAACCGAGCACGGCTTCGTTTGCGCCAACGCCGGAATTGATCTTTCAAACGTTGAGAGCGGCTGGGCCGCATTGCTTCCTATCGATTCCGACCGATCCGCTCGCCGAATCCGGGATGGCCTTCGCCATCGATTCGGTGTCGATGTCGCCGTCATCATTTCCGACACGTTCGGACGCACATGGCGCCGGGGTGTCACCGATGTCGCAATCGGCTGTGCCGGCGTCGCCGGAATCATTGATTTGCGTGGTACTCCCGATGCCCTTGGCCGAGAAATGCACGTAACGGAAGTGGCTGTCGTTGACGAACTCGCCGCTGCCGCTGAGCTAGTCATGGGCAAGTCCACCAATATTCCTGTCGCAGTTGTTCGAGGCGCTGACCCCACATGGCTGCGTGACGGCAGCGTTGCCGGTGAAATCGTGCGCTCCGCCGCCGATGACCTCTTCCGCTAAGAGAACGAGCCGTTCCCAGATGACTGACCCCGAGATTCCACCGGTTGACGATCCCCCGCCGGCTGCACCACCACCCCCTCCCCTAGGCCGACTCGCACCCCCTCGACCAAATGGTCTGACACCAGACTTCGCAAAAGTGCCAGCTCCATTTCAGTCCCGAATCGCAATGACGGTGTCGTGCACCGACGCCGATGATCTTCCACGCGTTCCAAATGCCGGCGAGATCATCGATCATCCGAATGGTCCGGTTCAGGTCATGCATAACGGCGTCCTCGTTGAAGAAGGTTGCTATTACGGAGTTGTTTCCGGAGAAATCATTCGATGTCTCCGCGGAATTCATGAGCCCCAGGAAGAAGTGGTGTTCGCCGCGCTCATGAAGCGCCTTGCCGAAACTCGGCCGACCAATCGTCCGCCCACGATGATTGAACTCGGAAGCTTCTGGGCCTACTACAGCCTCTGGTTTCTTAATGATTTTCCCGAAGGCAACGCAATCTGCCTCGAACCCGATGCACATCACCTCGAAGTTGGAAAACGGAACTTCGCCATAAACGGCCGAACCGGAACATTCATCAATGCTGCGATTGGCATCGGAGGCGGTTCGGTCCGCGGGTTTGTGACCGAAACCAATCCCAATCCGATAGATCTCCCTTCACACGACCTCGATTCGCTTTTGGCCGCGTGTGAGATTGAACAGGTCGATGTCCTCCTTTCCGATATCCAAGGAGGCGAGGTTCCGCTCCTTATTCGTGCGAGTGAGCGACTCCGACAGGGCGCAGTGCGCTTCCTCATCGTGAGCACACACGATCTCTGGATTACAGGAAGCGCCACCACACACCAACAGGTACTCGACATCCTGTTGTGGTCAGGCGCTCACATCATCGCCGAACATTCCGTGTCAGAGTCCTACAGCGGCGACGGATTGATCGTTGCATCGTTTGATGTACGCGATCGAGAGATGACTGTCGATCTTTCCCACAACCGAAGCAGAAACTCGCTTTTCGGCGAGTGGGAACCACGGGCAGAGAGCTACCGACTCGAGCTTCACAAAACGAAGGCAAAGCTCGAGGAACTCGAGTCCCTCCTACCCATGCGCATCCGTCGAAAATTTCTCAACGTTTGGAACGCACTGAAGAACTGAGACTCAGGCCTGCGATCGGAACCAATCCAGCGTCGCCAGCGCCCCAGCTTCGAGTGTCGTCTGAGGTGACCAACCGAGTTGTGTGCCAGCGAAGCCCGGGTTCAATGCGGACCGAGCAAGCTCACCAGTTCGTGCGGGTTCATAGGTGGCGTCGACTGAAACTCCCGCAGCGTCCGCCATTGCCCGGTACAAGCTATTGACTGACGTTTCAACACCAGTGCCGATATTGCAGAGAACACCATCGCCACTATCGGCGGCGCGCACAAATGCGTCGACGACATCGTCAACAAAGACGAAATCGCGGGTCTGTTCTCCGTCGCCGAAGATTCGGCAACCCTCTCCACTCAGAAGACGACCGGCAAAGATGGCTACAACGCCTGCTTCGCCGTGAGGATCCTGTCGTGGTCCGTACACATTGGCGAGCGCCAACGCCGCGTAGTTCAGTCCGTGGAGAAAGCGGAAGGCAAACAGATAGTCATCAATAACTTTCTTCGCGACCCCATAGGGAGAAATCGGATGCTGCGAATGATGTTCGTCAACGGGGAGATCTTCGGGAGATGGATCGCCGTAAATAGTTCCGCCACTTGACGCCACAACGACCTTGCGGGCGCCGGCCAAGCGAGCACCTTCGATCACGTTCAGTCCACCGAGAACATTGACCTCGGCATCAAAAAGTGGGCGTTCAACCGACACCCGAACGTCGGCCTGTGCAGCGAGGTGAAAAACAACATCCGGGGCAGCACTCAAAAGAGCTGCAGGAATCTCCGGCGAGCGAACATCCAATTCAACAAACGAGAATCGATCGCCGGTTGAGCGTGCTCCCTCAAGATTGGCGAGCCGACCTGTTGCCAGGTTGTCGACCACAGTGACGCTATGACCCTCAGCGAGAAGTCGATCAACCAACGTTGAACCGATAAATCCGGCTCCACCTGTCACTACTGCACGCATTGTTCAGTCGCTTTCGGGAATTCGAGCACCAGAGAGTTCGGAGTGGGCAGGCACCTGGACGCCGGAGCCGATCACCGTCATTTCACTGATGGATGAGTCGGGTCCAATCCAAGCACCGCTCGCAATAATCGAGTCGTGGATCCGAACACCGGGACCCACAGTCACGCCGTCCATGAGAATCGAGTTGCGAACGAATGCCCCATTGCCGATCACAACGTCCGCACCGAGCACTGAGTTTTCGACTCTTGCCGACGTATCGACTTCGTCGGATGGCACAACCGCCACTTCTTCGGATCGAACCCCATCGACAAGGTCGAGTTGCGCACGCAAGTAGGTCTCGGGTGTGCCCGCATCGATCCAATAGGAGTCGCTGTGGAGGGCGTACAAGGTTGAATCAGCCACCATCGAGGGAAACGTTTCTCGCTCAATGGAAACTTTTCGATCAGACGCGATTCGATCAAGAACGGACGGCTCAAGAACGTAGGTTCCAGCGTTGATCCAATTCGTCGGCGCAGTTCCGGGGGCCGGCTTCTCGACAAATTCGATCACACGGCCATCCTCATCGATGGGCACAACGCCGTATCGAGACGGATCATCGACTGGCGTCAGCGCAATTGTGCCTTCGGCGCCATGACTCTTGTGGAAGTTCCACAATTCAGCGACGTCGAGATCGGTCAGCACATCGCCGTTTACAACGATGAACGTGTCATCAATGCCGGCGGAGAGAGCGGCGAAGCGAACCGCGCCAGCAGTATCGAGAGGCTCGGGCTCGACCGCGTAGTGCAGAACAACTCCGGCACATACGCCGTCGGGGTACGCGTCGATAAAAGCATCGGGCCGATACCCGAGCGAAAGCACCGCCTCGGTGACTCCATACGAGCCGAGTGCGGCAACGACTCTCTCGATCATGGGAACACGAACGACCGGAAGCATCTGCTTCGGAAGGTCATTGGTGAGTGGACGCAGTCGCGTGCCGAATCCTCCAACGAGGACAACCGCTCTCACTGACCCACCGCAACAGTTGTCGCAGTCGACGGCACCGTGTCGGCACTGCCTGCCGCCACGGTGGTTGACGATCCATCAACCGAAGCCGAGGGATCAATCGTTGAGACCGTTGGATCAAGCGTCACCGTGGTCGGGTCGATATTCAACTGAGGCGTGTCAGCGGGCATGCGTGCGATCGCAACCACGATCACACCGAGAACAATGGCTCCGGCAACGGCGAGCGGGAACGCCAAACGACGCTTCGGACGTTGTTCGACCTGGCCACTCTCTCGGGCCAATCGGGCTGCCTTTTTGGCCTGAGACGCTTTACCCATAGTTCGAAGATGTTAGCGGTCGGGACTCATTGACCTGGTAAGAGAACGTTCATCGACGTGAATGGCGCTGTTCGATCAGTTCAGCAAACAGATTCTCGTAGGACTCCGCCACTGCCGCAGGTGAAGCCCAGCGCTCAACAAACAATCGACCCGAGGCTCCCATTTGATCCGCACGATCGCGATCATCGAGCAGCTGTGCCAGTGCATTGCGGAATTCCACTGGGCTGTCAGGCGGAACAGCGAGACCCGCCCCGGCGCGTTCGATCGTTCGCGCAACCTCAGTTCCAGCATCGACACTGGCAACGATTGGCCGACCGCCAGCAAGGATTGAATAAAGCTTTGACGGAACGCTTGACCACGCAAGACCAGCGCGCAACGGAACGACATGAATATCACCAGCAGCGAGCACCTCGGGAAGGCGTTCGATCGGCTGCATGTCGATAAAGCGAACATTCGGAAGATCGGCCGCTTGACGTTCAAGATCTGGTCGAGCTGATCCGCCACCGTTGATAACGAAGACCACATCGGGACGCGTCGTTTGAAACGTTCGTGATGCATCGAGAAG
>Ga0222712_10001275_pt1 | contig 31663 bp, 31 predicted proteins | sample C33_657DmetaG_FD_165043 | JGI IMG/M metagenome (GOLD analysis project Ga0222712, IMG submission 165043) | Estuarine water microbial communities from San Francisco Bay, California, United States - C33_657D | ecosystem: Environmental > Aquatic > Marine > Unclassified | place: USA: California...
GGGCTGCCAACCAGTTCAGCCACCCGCGCATTACGAGGTTTATCGATCAAGTGGTGAGGATCTGAAGTTTGTAAGCTCTTGCCGTGATCAATCACCGTGATTTGATCGCCCAAGCGAATCGCTTCATTCAAATCATGTGTCACGAGAATGATCGGCAATGAAACTGCTTGGCGAAGCTCAGATAGGGCCTCATAAAGGTTTTGGCGTGTGGGAGCATCAACTGCCGAGAATGGCTCATCTAAAAGAAGTGCTTGAGGATCTCTGGCCAATGCTCGTGCCAAGGCCACACGTTGTTGTTGTCCACCAGAGATTTGGTGCGGTAAGCGATTGGCTAAATCAGCAATACGCAATCGCTCTAGCCAACGAAGCGCTTCATCACGAGTGGATTGCTTGCGACCTATCAACGGAATTGAAACATTCTCTAAAACAGTGAGATGGGGAAAGAGGGCGTAGTTCTGAAATAAAAATCCGATTGAGCGACGATGGGTTGGCACAAACACTTTATTGGCGCTATCAAGCCACACCTGATCTTTGCATTGAATCAAACCTGATACATCGGACAGTCCAGCAATGCTACGCAGGATCGTTGTTTTGCCGCTGCCTGAGGGGCCAACCAAGATGTGAAGTTCTCCAGGGGCGCATTCAAAGTCAATGTGCATTGGAAAGCCGGTCCTGCGTTGTAATTGAACTTTTAACATCACGCAGCTCGCTTCTTGGCAGTCAATTGATAGCTCCAAGTAATGGCTAACAATGAAATGATTAACAGCATTAATGACATGCCACTGGCACTGGCATGATCCATGTTCTGCACGCTGTCATAAATTGAGATGGCAATCGTTTTAGTTTCTCCTGGGATGGAGCCACCGATCATCAAGATCACACCAAACTCGCCCAAGGTGTGTGCAAAAGTAATCACTGCAGCACTCACGATGCCGCGCCATGCCAGTGGTAGCTCAATTAACTTGAAGGCTTTCCAGGGGCTCAAGCCACTGCATTGCGCGGCTTCACGTATGTCTTGTGGAATCGCTTCGAACGCGCGTTGAATCGGTTGAATTGCAAATGGCAAATTGAAAATAATTGAAGCAATCACCAAGCCAGTGAAAGTAAAAGTCAGTGGCTGATTGAAAAGAGTGACATTGCTAAAGCTCACCAGCAAGTAATAACCTAAAACTGTAGGAGGTAAAACCAAAGGTAAGGCGAGGGCGGCCTCTAAAAATGATTTGCCTTTTTGCATGCTCGCCAAACGATAAGCAACCCATACTCCAAATGGAATTAAAAAGAGCAAGGTAAATAATGCAAGCTTCAGAGTCAGTATCAGTGCTTGCGTATCAATCGTCATAGTTAGGTATAAAAAATAAGTGTTTGCTAGAAGTGAATAACAGTTAGGTAGATGCAATAAGTATTCACATTTTTTGCTCAGTAAATACCCTTGTTAGCAAAAAAATAACAACACTTTCATTATTTGCATATTCCAAAACAATCTATAAAAGTGAATAATGACACATCTCAGTTGAAAAGATATTCAACATCAATAAGTCAGTATTTTGTTTAGCATGAATCTTGGGGGGTCCTAGTGACATTTAAGAGTAAATCAACGCCAATTGGTAGGCTTCGTCGTGCGCCAGAAAACTTCGTGACTCAGCAATTTGCTGATGAAGTTTATGAGCATGGTCTGAATGAAACTCGTCGTGGTTTCCTGCGCAAAAGTTTTGTAACAGCATTGGGTGCTACTGCAGCAGGTTCTGCAATTGCCGCTGATGGTGATAAAGCTATTTTAGAAAAGCAGCCATGGCAAACAACTTTGGGGCAGCCAGTAGCGGCTCGTCCTTATGGCATGCCATCACAATGGGAAGCTGCTTTACAGCGTCGCGAGTCTCCAGGTTTGACACGAGTCTCCGCAGCGTCTGTGGCATTTGCACCATTACAAGGTTTTTTCGGCATCATCACGCCAAACGGTTTGCACTTCGAGCGTCACCACCAAGGTTGGTATGACATCGATCCAGCACAACATCGTTTGATGGTGAACGGAATGGTTAAGCAGCAAAAAGTGTTCACGATGGACGATTTGATGCGTTTGCCAAGCGTTTCACGCATTCACTTCATTGAGTGCGGTGCTAATACAGGTTTAGAGTGGGGTAATGTCGCTGTACCAAGCGTGCAGTACACCCACGGCATGTTGTCTTGTTGCGAATTCACAGGTGTCCCTCTTTCAGTATTGCTCGATATGTGCGGTGCTGACCTTAAGAATGGTAAATACATCTTGGCTGAAGGTGGTGATGGCTCAGGTATGACCAGAACCATTCCAATGGATGCAGCACTTAAAGACGTATTGGTTGTATGGGGTATGAATGGCGAAATGTTGCGCCCTGAAAATGGCTACCCATTGCGCTTGTTGGTTCCTGGTGTTCAAGGTGTTAGCTCGGTGAAGTGGTTACGTCGTATTGAAGTAGGCGATATGCCTTACGCTACAAAAGATGAAGCAGTTCACTACATCGATTTGATGCCAAGTGGTTTACACCGTCAGTACACCACCATTCAAGAATGTAAGTCTGTGATCACCACACCATCTGGTGGCCAGCAATTGCTAGACAAAGGTTTCTACAATATCAGCGGTATGGCATGGTCTGGTCGCGGTAAGGTCAAACATGTGGATGTATCTGTTGATGGCGGTAACAACTGGCGCAGAGCTCGTCTTGAGACTCCAGTGCTTTCTAAAGCCGTCACGCGCTTTAACCTTGACTGGGTTTGGGATGGTTCACCAGGCATCTTGATGTCACGTGCAACGGATGAAACTGGCTATGTGCAGCCAATGATCAAACAATTAAGAGAAGTGCGTGGTACACGCTCCATCTATCACAACAATGCAATCCAAGCCTGGAAGCTTGATACGAACGGGGAGTTGAGCAATGTTCAAGTTGGCTAATTTAACTAAAACTTTGGTTTTAGCAGGTTTGGCATTTGGCTTTACTGCTGAAGTTGTTGCTCAGTCTAAGTACACTGGTATTGGTCGTGAAGCGACCAAGGCTGAAGTGGCTGCTTGGGATATCGATGTTCGTCCAGACTTCAAAGGCTTGCCAGCAGGATCTGGTAACACTTTGCGTGGTCAGGAAGTTTGGGAAGGTCGTTGTGCATCTTGTCACGGTACTTTTGGTGAATCTAATGAAGTGTTCACACCAATTGTTGGTGGAACAACCAAAGAAGACATGAAAACTGGTCGTGTGGCTTCATTGTTGAGTGACAAACAACCACAGCGGACAACCTTGATGAAGGTTGCGACTGTTTCAACACTTTGGGATTACATTTACCGTGCCATGCCCTGGAATGCCCCAAGGACTTTGACGCCGGATGATACCTATGCTGTTTTAGGTTACATCTTGGCCATGGCTGAGATTGTTCCGGACGATTTCACATTGAGTGATAAAAACATCGCTGATGTTCAAAAATTAATGCCTAACCGAAATGGCATGACTCAAGCTCACGGCATGTGGAATGAGGGCGGTAAGCCAGATGTTAAAGCAACTGCTTGTATGACCAATTGCACAAAGCACGTCACGATTGGATCGACATTGCCTGACTATGCCCGCAATGCCCATGAAAATCTTGCGCTGCAAAATAGGCCATACGGCCCATATCGTGGCGTTGATACAACCAAGCCTCCAGTCAGCAATCTGCCAGGCAAAGGTTTGATGGCGGTGAGCATGACTGCCGCTGAATCAATCACGCCTGAGGGCTTGTTCAAGAAGCACAACTGTGCGACTTGCCATGCCCCTGCCAGCCGTGCCATTGGACCTGCTATTTCTGAAGTCGCTGCCAAATACAAAGGTCAAGCTGATGCCATCAAGAAAATGCATGCAAAAGTGAAGGTGGGTGGTGCTGGTGTTTGGGGTGCAATTCCCATGCCACCGCATGCCCACGTCTCTGATGGTGATATTGATGTACTCGTAAAATGGATGCTTACTGGTAAATAAACAGGTAATATTGCCTAGTTAGAAATTGAAATTTTTGATAGTTAGTTTTTTATGAAGGAGTTCGTATGAACCATAAACGTCGTGAAGCACTGCGATTGACAGCGGTAATCGGTTTGATGGCTGCAACAGGCCTCATTTCTCAAGCAGAAGCTGCAGCATGGAACAAAGCTGCTTTTGAAGGCAAAACATTGGATGAAGTGCTAAAAGCACTAGGTGGTTCTTCAGCTGACAAATCTGGCGCGATCACAATTAACGCTCCTGATATTGCTGAAAACGGTGCGGTTGTGCCTGTGGGCGTAACAACAACAATGGCAAAAACACAACAAATCGCTATTTTGGTTGAGAAGAACCCAAGTGCATTGGCTGCTCAATTCATCATGACTGCTGACACAGAGCCGTTCGTGGCTTCACGTGTGAAGATGGGTCAAACATCCAACGTTCACGCTTTGGTGAAGGCTGATGGCAAATGGTTTGTATCGACTAAAGAAGTTAAGGTGACTTTGGGTGGTTGCGGCGGTTAATTCCCCCTCACACAATTCATTTAACTAATCATATTTGTACTGAAAGGAAATAAAAATGGCAGATCCAATGCGCGTACGCGCCCAAGAGACTGGCGGTATTGTTGACGTTAAAGTGTTGATGAAACACGACATGGAAACAGGTCAACGTAAAGATTCATCTGGAAAAACTATTCCAGCACACCACATCACGACTATCACTGCAACTTGCAAAGGTAAGCAAGTGTTCCAAGGTGAGTTTGGTCCAGCTGTATCAAAAGATCCATTCTTGAACTTCAAGTTCAAGGGCGGCGCTAAAGGTGATGAGGTTAGCGTAACTTGGGTTGATAACAAGAACGACACTCGCACAGATAAAGCAAAAGTAAGCTAATAAGAAAAATAAGAAACCCGTCAATTGAAAGATTGACGGGTTTTTGTCAATATGAGGAGCAAGTAATGAAAAAAGCTATGAACAGTGCTTTATTAGTCTCTTTAAGCATGATGGCAGGTCTTGCCATGGCTCAAAGTGCGACTGATGATATTGCGAAATACCGTGAAATGATCGCTGATGGCAATCCAGCTGAGTTATATGAAGCCGCTGGTGAAGACATTTGGTCAAAGCCTATGGGACCAAAAAATGCATCGCTTGAAAAGTGTGATCTTGGAAAAGGTCCTGGCGTTGTAAAAGGTGCCTCAGCTGAATTACCACGTTACTTTAAAGATACTAATAAAGTGCAAGACTTAGAGTCGCGGATCATCACCTGTATGGAAAAGTTACAAGGCTATGATGCAAAAGAAATCATCAATGCTGGCTTTGAAAAAGGTAAGCGCAAAGATGTTGAAGCAGTTGTTGCTTATGTTGTGACTGCATCTAAAGGTATGAAAATCAATGTGCCTGTGAAGCATCCAAAAGAAAAAGAAATGTACGCCATGGGTGAAAAGGCTTTCTTCTTCCAAGGTGGTCCAATGGACTTCTCATGCGCATCTTGCCATGCTGAAGATGGTAAGCGCATTCGTTTGCAAGACTTGCCTAACATCACTGATCAAAAAGGCGCTGCCTTAGGTTTTGGTTACTGGCCCGCTTATCGCGTATCAAGCGGAAACTTTTGGACCATGCAGCGTCGTTTGAATGACTGCTACCGTCAACAGCGTTTCCCTGAGCCAATTTACACATCAGACGTGACCATTGCCTTGTCGGTTTATATGGGCGCAAAAGCCAAAGATGGCGTGATTAATACACCAGGATTGAAGCGCTAAGTCGCGGGAGATAAATAATGAAAAAATTACATTTAATGATTTCAGCTGCACTAGTGGTGGCAGCCTCAACATCCGTGATGGCTCAAAGTAAATTTGAAAAAGATCATACAGCCAGTTTCAAGGCCAATGGTCAAGCTGGCATGGATCGTTTGGAGCGTGATGACACGCAAAAGTTTTGCTCTGATCCTGCTGCCCTGGCTGGTAAGGGTGATCCTAAAAAACGTGAAGCAATTGAAAAAGCCAATATGGCCACTATCAAGCAACCTTCTGATGGCAAGTATCTAGGCGATTGGAAAGAGGGCGAAAAAATTGCTCAAAGCGGTCGTGGTGCTACTTGGACAGATAAAGCAGGCACGCCAAACGGTGGCGGATGTTACAACTGTCATCAGATCAATAAGAAAGAAATTTCTCACGGCAACATTGGTCCTTCACTATGGAACTACGGCAAAGTTCGCGGTAACTCTGAAGCAGTTGTTCAGTACACATGGGGCAAGATTTATAACTCTAAAGCTTACAACGCATGCAGCAATATGCCTCGCATGGGTCACTACAAGTTGTTAACTGAAGATCAAATGCGTCACGTGATGGCTCTTTTGTTGGATCCAGCATCACCAGTTAATCAGTAATTTGTATCAAATCAGGCCGCTATGCCATCGCGTCTAGCGGCCTTTTTATTTTTTAATAAGGTTTTTTTATGTCAATGAATCGTAGAGAGTTTTTACAAGTACTTGCAGTTGCCTCAGCGGGTGGTATGGCCCTCAATACTGATTACGCGCAAGCACAAACAGCGGCCAATAAGTTTTATGATTTGCCTCGTTTTGGTAATGTGCACTTTCTACATTTCACTGACTGTCACGCACAATTAAAGCCAATCTACTTCCGCGAACCCGATGTGAACTTAGGCTTCGGTGATCAGTTTGGTAAAACACCTCACTTGGTAGGCGAGCATCTATTGAAGGCTCACAACATCAAACCAAATACCTTAGAAGCTCATGCTTTCACTTATTTGAACTTTGAAAAAGCAGCGGCGACATACGGCAAAGTCGGTGGTTTTGCTCACTTGGCCACATTGGTCAAGAAAATGAAGGGCAATCGTCCGGGTGCTTTGCTATTGGACGGTGGTGATACATGGCAGGGTTCAGGTACTGCTTTGTGGACCAATGGACAAGACATGGTGGATGCATGTTTGGCCTTGGGTGTAGACATCATGACACCACACTGGGAGATGACTCTTGGTGAAGAGCGCGTGAAAGAGATTGTTGAAAAAGATTTCAAGGGCAAGATTTCATTCTTGGCTCAAAACATCAAAACCAATGACTTCGGTGACCAGGTATTTGATCCGTATGTGATTCGCGAAATGAATGGTGTGAAAGTGGCCGTGATCGGTCAGGCTTTCCCATACACCCCAATTGCCAATCCACGTTATATGGTAGCCAACTGGACCTTTGGTATTCAAGACGACAACATGCAGAAGATGGTCAATGAAGTTCGTGCCAAGGGTGCAAAAGTTGTGATCGTTTTGTCTCACAACGGTATGGACGTGGATTTGAAGATGGCCAGCCGTGTGACTGGTATCGATGCAATCATGGGTGGTCACACGCATGATGGCGTACCAACACCTGTTAAGGTGAAAAACTCAGGCGGTGTTACGTTGGTGACGAATGCTGGTTCAAACGGTAAATACTTGGGCGTTCTAGATTTCAAAGTGAACGGTGGCAAGATTGCTGATTTCCGTTACAAATTATTGCCAGTATTTTCAGACATGATTCCTGCTGATACAGCGATGAACAAATTGATTGATAAGATTCGCACCCCTTACGAAACCAAGTTGGGTGAGAAGCTTGCGGTGACTGAAGGTACTTTGTACCGCCGTGGTAACTTTAACGGTAGTTTCGATCAATTGATTCTGGATGGTTTGATGGCCGTGAAAAATGCTGAGATTGCATTCTCACCAGGTTTCCGCTGGGGCACATCATTGTTACCAGGTCAAGCAATCACCATGGAACACGTGCTTGATCAAACCGCGATCACTTATCCATGGACCACTGTGACCATGATGAAGGGCGACATGATCAAGACTATTCTTGAAGATATTGCGGACAACTTGTTCAATCCAGATCCTTACTACCAACAAGGTGGTGACATGGTGCGTGTGGGCGGCTTGCAGTACACCATCAATCCAATGGGCGAGGCCAATAAGCGCATCAGCAACATGACGCTCAATGGCAAATTAATTGATCCTAATAAGACTTACAAAGTCGCGGGTTGGGCTCCAGTAGCAGAAGAAGCAAAAGCTGCTGGTGGTGAGCCAATTTGGGATGTGGTGGCTAAATACCTCCGCGATATTAAGACAGTTAAAGCCAAGCAACTCAATATGCCAATCATTGAGGGTGCCAAAGGTAACCCTGGTTTCGCTGCATAACTAATCACAAGCAAGACAGCATACCTTTGTGGTGTGCTGTCTTGCTTCATTATTAGAAGTAATTTCAAAAGTACTTAAAAGTCTCGACAAAAAGATCAAGCCAAGGGCTAATCGCCAAAAATGCCATAAAATGTCAGGCTTAAAAGGTAAAACCTCTATTTATGCCTGAAATTAACTTAAATTCCATTGCTAGCACCGTTCTTTGGGCCACGTTTGTGGTGACTGTCCTTTTGGGCATCGTTTTACAAAAAACACGGTTTTGCACCATGGGTGCCATCACTGATATTGCGATCATGGGTGAGTGGACTCGCATGCGTCAATGGCTTTTAGCCATTGGTGTGGCCATCATTGGTGTGGGTGTTATGACTGCAGTGGGCATGATTGACACCAGTAAATCGATCTATACCGGTTCACGCTTGACCTGGTTATCCACCATCGTGGGTTCTTTGATGTTTGGCTTTGGCATGGTCCTAGCTTCAGGCTGCGGAAGCAAAACGTTGTTGCGCATTGGTTCAGGCAATCTAAAGTCTTTGGTGGTCTTTTTAACTTTGGCACTATCGTCTTATATGACTTTAAGAGGCGTGTTTGGCGTTTTCAGGGTCAATACCACTGATACTGTGTTTATCACCTTATCAACACAACAGGATTTGCCAAGTGTGCTTGCTGCTTCGATGGGCATAGCCAAAGATACTTTGCAGATCAGTTTGGCGCTCATCATTGGTGGGGCCTTGATTGTGTTTGCACTGATCAAAAAAGAATTCTGGAGCTTCAATAATCTCTTGGCTGGCTTTGGCGTTGGAGCTGCCGTCCTGTTGGTTTGGTGGATTTCAGGGGTCTTGGGTTATGTGGCTGAAGATCCAAATACCCTAGAGGAAGTTTTTGTGGCAACCAACAGTGGTCGCATGGAAAGCTTGACGTATGTAGCGCCTTACGCCTACGTGATTGAGTGGCTGACATTCTTCAGCGATGCAAGCAGAAAAATAACTTTAGGTATTACTTCAGTCTTTGGTTTGGTTGTTGGCTCATTCATCTACTCAATCGTGACCAAGACATTCCATTGGGAAACTTTTAGAGATGCTGAAGATACTGGCAATCATTTGCTTGGCGGCATTTTGATGGGCGTGGGTGGTGTGACTGCTTTTGGTTGCACAATCGGTCAGGGCTTGACCGGTATTTCAACTTTGGCCATCAGTTCATTCATAGCTTTAGCAGGCTTCATTGTTGGCGCTCTTTTAGCCATGAGATATTTGCAATGGAGAATGCTGCCACCACCTTGCGAACCAGTTTTAGGAAGTAATCACACAAATCAACATTCAAACACTGGAGGATGTGGCATGCCACTACAAATCGCTTGTCATACGGATCAATTTGGTACTTTGGGGCAAATCACTGCACATGATGTTTCTGAAATTGCTCGCCAAGGTTACAAATCTATCATCAACAATCGCCCTGATGGCGAGGCTGGCCCACAGCAACCCTTGAATGCAGAAATTGAAATGGCTGCAAAAGCTCTTGGCCTCAATTACGCATACTTACCAGTGGTCAGTGGTCAAATCACTCTAGAGCAAGCGCAAGAAATGTCTCGCTTGCTTGAGACAATGCCTGGCCCTGTTTTGGCATTTTGTCGCTCAGGTGCCAGATCAACTAATTTGTACATGTTGGCTCAGCAGGTCGGTTGATTAGTTGGAGTTAACTCTCATCGGGATTGCTCTTGGCATTTTTGTAGGAGTGGTCTTAGGTTTGACGGGTGCGGGCGGTGCTATTTTGTCTGTACCCCTCTTAGGATTCTTCCTGCATTTAGAGGTTGCTCAGGCTGCCCCCATCGGATTAATGGCGGTGGCCTTGTCTTCAGGCTTGGGTGCTTACCTGGGATTTTCCGCAAAAATACTCAGGTACAAAGCCGCGCTTTTAATTGCTTGTGCGGGCTTGATTTTGTCACCCATTGGAATTTGGTTGGCACACCAATTACCTAACTGGCCCTTGGTTTTGATTTTTGCCATGATTCTGCTGTTAGTCGCTAAGAATATGTGGACTCAGGCTAAAAGAGAATTGGCTGGTATAGAGGAGGCGCTTGGTCCACCATGCCAACTTGATCAAACCATCGGGAAGCTCACTTGGACATTGCCTTGTGCCAGAGCACTCTTTGGCTCTGGAGCTCTTGCTGGCTTTTTCTCTGGTTTGCTAGGGGTGGGCGGGGGTTTCATCATTGTTCCTGCCTTGAGGAAATTCACGGATCTGCCTATTAAATCAATCGTGGCCACTTCTTTAGGTGTTCTCACAATCATCTCAACGGGTGGCGTGCTGTTTTCTAATTTTTATGGTGCAATGAACTGGTCTTTGGCTTGGCCATTTTCTGTGGGATCCATATTGGGACTACTGATTGGTCGACAGCTGGTCAAGAGTATCTCTGGGCCTAGGGTTCAGCAAGCTTTTGCAATCTTTGCTATCTTGATTGCTATGACGATGCTGATCAAATTAAGCCTCTAAATGAACACTGAACTTCCTCAAGCTCAAACCGTTTGGTTGATGAGGCGTAACTGTTCTTTTACACCCAAGCAAGTGGGTATATTTTATTTATCCATGGTGTGTTTTTCAGGCCTGATCACCACTTATTTTTGGTGGATTGGTGCATGGATGGTGGTGCCTTTCACTCTTATTGAGTTATCGGTCTTAGGCATTGCATTGCTGATTTATGCCAGGCATGCCAGGGATTACGAAAAAATCACATTGCAAGACTCTGAATTAATCATTGAGTTGAATTTGGGGTACAAGAAATCCCTGACGCAATGGAATGCCTCATGGGTCAGAGTCAAAGATCCTGAGTCTTTGTATGACCGAAAAAAAGATTTGGTGATTTTGGAGAGTGGGACTCAAACGATATCGATTGGTCAATTCATTTTGGCTGAAAAAAGACATGATTTAGCCAAAGAAATTAGGCAGGCACTGAGGCTGTGCTTGCATTAAAATGGCAAGATGAACCAACAGCCATTTAAATTACTTGCTCTGATCACATCAATTGTCATTTTTTCAGCTTGTGGTAAAGGTCCTGATCAGGAACCTCTGCCGCGGTTGGTGAAGGTGGTGGTCTTGGGTCAGGCGAGTGAGGCAGTGACTGAAATGGGGGTCATCAAAGATCCTGGTGTTTTGCGCTTTGATGCCAGTGGCAAAGTGATGGAAGTTCTTGCCAAATCAGGTGACTCAGTTTTACCAGGCCAATCATTGGCTCGCATCATCCCTAACAGTGTCTCCTCTGAATCCTCCGTGATGATCAGCTATCGCGCCGCAAATGCAGAGTTGCAATCAGCAGAAGCTGACTTTAAAAGATATACCGATTTAAAAAACAAAAACTTCATCTCAGCCTCTGAATTTGATCGTCGTGTTGCAACCATTGAATCAGCCCGTGCCAAATATGAACAATCTATTGAGAATATCGGCTTTGTTACTTTAAGAGCCTTAGAGGTTGGTAAAGTTTCTCAGATGAACATCACTGTTGGACAAGTGGTCAGCAATCAAGATGTGATCGGAAAAATCAGCGCAGATAAAGCAAGTAAGAAGATTGAAAAAAATGATATCAATAGCAGTGGCAAGACTTCTTCCAAATCTTCACTCAAGATTCCAACAACCGCCATTCACAGTGATGGTGTGAGTGTCTTCAAGCTAACGCTTGATCAAGGATCTCAATCAACTGGCAAGATCAGCGCTGTAAAACTTGTATTGGGTAAGATTGATGATCAATCTGCTGAGTTGGTGAGTGGCTTGGTGGCTGGTGATATTGTGATTGCTACCGGGTGGCATGCCTTGAGTGAAGGCCAACAAGTCAGAATCGCCATCGCTGAAAAGGCTCAGTGATGAGTCCTGATCGTTTCAATTTATCGCGCTGGGCGATTCAGAATAGTGCGCTAACGCGATATTTGATGATTGCCTTGGTTTTGCTGGGCATTAGCGCTTATTTCCAGTTAGGCCAAGATGAGGACCCGCCGTTTGCTTTCAGGGCTATGGTGATCCGTACCTTTTGGCCTGGTGCAACAGCAATCCAAGTCTCTGATCAAGTCACTAATAAGATTGAACGAACTTTGCAAGAAGTGCCAAGTATCGACAAGATTCGCAGTTTTTCTCATCCTGGCGAATCAATGGTCATCTTTTTTGCCAAAGATAGTACGCCGGCTAAAGAGATCCCGAATCTTTTTTACACCGTCCGTAAAAAAGTGAATGATTCAAAATCATATTTGCCAATGGGCGTACAAGGCCCATATTTTGATGATGATTTTGGCGACACTTACGGTGTTATCTACGCCATGTCTGCGAAGGGCTATACCACCCGTGAAGTGAGAGACTTTACAACTCAAATCAGACAACGTTTATTGCAGGTTAAAGACGTTGGCAAGGTGAACGTCTATGGCTTGCAAGACGAAATGGTATACGTTGAGTTATCTCGTAAAAAGATGGCTCAGTATGGATTATCACCAGCAGTGGTGGCGCAGCAATTGAATCAACAGAACACCATTGAAAGTGGTGGAAATATTGAATCTAATTCTTTTTCAATGCCGATTCGTGTGGGTGGACCCTTTGAGAACGTTGCAGATATCAAGGCGATGCCCTTGCGCGCTCCATCTGGTGCATCGATTCGTTTGGGGGACATTGCCGAGGTTCGTCGTGATGTGATCAATCCATCTCAAAGCAAGGTTCGCTTCCAGGGTGAAGAGCTGGTGGCTTTGGGTATATCAATGGCCAAAGGCGGAGACATTGTTGAGCTAGGCAAAACTTTGACCAAAGCCAGCAAGCTAATTGAAAAAGACTTGCCAGCGGGTGTGACTTTGTCTTTGATTCAGGATCAGCCAAATGTGGTGGCTGGCTCAGTCAAAGAATTTTTGGTGACTTTGTTTGAGGCATTGATCATTGTGTTGGCTGTGAGTTTGTTGGCCCTTGGTTTGCATCGACATCCTTGGAGAATTGATCCAAGACCTGGTTTGGTGGTGGCAATCAGTATTCCTTTGGTGATGGCTGTGACCTTTTTGGTGATGCATTTGGCTGGTGTGGGTTTGCACAAGATTTCTTTGGGCTCATTGATCATTGCTTTGGGCCTTTTGGTTGATGATGCCATCATCGTTGTAGAAATGATGGTGCGTAAGATGGAAGAGGGCTACGATCGGATGAAGGCTGTGACTGCAGCCTATGAGCTGACTGCCATGCCGATGTTGACCGGCACCTTGATCACAGCGGTTGGTTTTTTACCGATTGGTATTGCTAAGTCGGCCGTGGGTGAATACACCTTTGCCATTTTTGCGGTTACTGCAGCCGCCCTGATCATTTCTTGGTTTGTATCAGTTTTATTTGTACCGTATTTGGGCTTCTTGCTACTAAAGAAACCTGCTCATGCCACCCCTGAGGGGGCGCAGCATGAGCATTTTGATACACCGTTCTATGAACGTTTCAGAGTGGTCGTTGCATGGTGCATTGATCATCGTAAAAAAGCCATCATGGCAACGATTGCAACCTTTGTGCTCGGTATTGTTGGTATGAGTCAAGTGCAGCAACAATTTTTCCCAGATTCATCTCGACCTGAAATATTGGTCGATATATTTCTAGCAGAAGGCTCTAGTTTTGAAGCCACTGAAGCTGCTGCGAAAAAAATTGAAGCAAAAATTTTGGAGCAGCAAGGAGTGCAATCTGTCACGGTATGGGTGGGCAATGGAGCACCTCGTTTCTTTTTACCTTTAGATATTATTTTTCCAAGATCGAATGCGGCTCAAGCAGTCATCGTTGCTGAACTTGCTCATCGTGATCGATTGAATAAAGCCTTGCCTCGTATCTTAGAGGATGCTGCGCCTGAAGCAAGGCTGCGTGTCAAACTTTTACCCAATGGCCCGCCGGTAACTTACCCAGTTGAATTCAGGGTCACAGGTGATGATCCGATCAAGCTCAGGGCAGAGGCTAATAGCTTCATCGATGTGATGCGCCAGTCACCACTTGTTTACGGTGTTAAAGATAACTGGAATGAAAACCAAGCAGTGGCCAAAATTGATGTGGATGCCGCCAAGGCGCGTGAGTTAGGTGTTCCACCTCAAGTGATTGCACAAACATTGGCCAGTCATTTTGGCGGCGTCACGATTGGTCAATATCGTGAGGGTGATTTGTTGGCGCCAATTGTTTTACGCTTACCTCGCGCTGAGCGTAATCAAATCAGTGATCTCAATGAAACCATGTTGACCACTGTCGGTGGTCAATCAATTCCCTTGGGCCGTATTGCAAACGTGATCGTGGTCTGGGAGCCAGCCACGATTTGGCGTGAGAATCGTGAGTACGCCATCACGCTTCAAGCGGACGTTATTCAAGGTGTACAAGGACCGACTGCCACCGCAGAGTTGTTAAAAGAATTCAAACCATTGATGGCTAAATTACCCCCTGGATACAAGGTCGATATCGGTGGCTCTGTGGAGGAAAGTTCGCGCGGTCAAGATTCCATCAATGCTGGTATACCAGTGATGCTATTCATCACCTTCACATTATTGGTGATTCAGTTGCGCAGCAGCTCTCGAGCCTTCTTGGTTATTTTGACGGCTCCCTTGGGCATCTCTGGTGTGGCATTGACCTTGCTTTTGTTCAATAAGCCATTTGGCTTCGTTGCATTGCTAGGTTTCATTGCTTTGCTCGGCATGATCATGCGTAACTCAGTGATTTTGATTGATCAAATTGAACAAGGTCGCGCATCGGGCATGCCAGCAAGAGAAGCGATCATTCATGCCTGCGTCACTAGGTACAGACCAATCATCTTGACAGCGGCAGCAGCAGTCTTGGCGATGATTCCTTTGTCGCGCAGTGTGTTCTGGGGTCCGATGGCAATTGCGATCATGGGTGGCTTGATGGTGGCGACTGCTTTGACTTTATTAGCCTTGCCAGCAATGTATGCTGCTTGGTTCAAAATTGATAAAAATACGGCTTGAAATACATTTTTGATTTAAAAACTTATTCACATGCGCATTCCAATTCCTGAAGAAAAAACATTTGTTCATGAATCCATCATCACGGTTCGTTGGGGTGACATGGATGCCTTTGGTCATGTGAACAATGCGGTGTACTTTCGTTATATCGAACAAGCTCGTATCAATTGGTTGGATAGTCTAGGGTTGAACTTTGCCCAAGATGAGCAGGGCGTTGTGGTGGTGAATGCCTTTTGTAACTTCATGAAACCGGTTGAGTACCCAGCAGATCTCATCATCAAAACCTACATCACTAATCCCACGCGAGTAGGTTTGGATACCTTCAACGAGATGTCTTTGGCGAGTGACCCAGAAACGGTTCGAGCAACATCTGGGGCAACGATTGTTTGGGTGGACTTTAAGAGCCAAAAAGCGGCTTCTTGGCCAGATCAAATAAAGGCCAAGCTGGTCCTCTAAAAAACAACTAAAAATTCAGTAAGTAAAAAAAGTCCCAATAAACCAACAATCCAAGATTGCTTACTTTGGCTTTTTCAACAAAGAGGCCAAAAGAGGGTTGAGCTTTTTCTCAGAGTTCTTTTTATTCCCACCTTTGGGCTTGGGGGCTGAATTCTTGATTTGGTTGGCCACGGCCAATCCCGCGTTCTTGTAAAGGTCTGTTTTCTTCATGGAGTATTTAATTAAATCATTGATTTATATATAATTTTTATTTTAAACGGGGCAGGCCACCCATGGCAATCAATTTCAGGTAATTTGTCATTATATGAACTGCAATCTATTGCCAGAAACCCAAGTCTTATATAAGATATAAGTCTTAAAGATTGCTTGTTATTTGCCTAAAAAGAGAGGGAAACACCATGTTGAAAGCCTATCGTGATCATGTTGCCGAGCGTGCAGCTCTAGGTATTCCACCATTGCCATTGTCAGCTCAGCAGACTGGCGAGTTGATTGAGTTGCTCAAGAATCCACCAAAAGGTGAGGATGCAACTTTGGTCGAGTTGATCACTCACCGCGTTCCAGCTGGTGTTGATGATGCAGCAAAGGTCAAGGCCTCTTACTTGGCGGCGGTTGCTTTTGGTAAAGAAAAAACACCATTGATCACGCGTGAAACAGCGACTAAGTTGTTGGGCACGATGCTTGGTGGTTACAACATTTCTCCATTGATTGATTTGTTGGATGACGCCACAGTGGGTGGCATCGCTGCTGAAGGATTGAAGAAAACTCTATTGATGTTTGATCAATTCCATGACGTCAAAGAAAAGGCTGATAAAGGCAACGCCAATGCTAAGGCTGTTTTACAAAGCTGGGCAGATGCTGAATGGTTCACAAGTCGTCCTGAAGTTCCACAAAGCATGACTTTGACGGTGTTCAAAGTAACAGGCGAAACAAACACAGACGATTTGTCTCCAGCACCAGATGCTTGGAGTCGCCCAGACATTCCATTGCATGCATTGGCGATGTTGAAAAACCCACGTGAAGGCATTGAGCCTCAAGAGTCAGGCAAGATTGGTCCAATCAAGCAATTGGCTGCTTTGCAAGCAAAAGGTCATTTGGTTGCCTACGTTGGTGACGTCGTTGGTACAGGCTCATCACGTAAGTCAGCCACAAACTCAGTGTTGTGGTTCACAGGTGAAGACATTCCTTATGTGCCTAACAAGCGTTTTGGCGGTGTTTGTTTGGGCACTAAAATTGCTCCGATTTTCTACAACACCATGGAAGATGCTGGCGCTTTGCCGATTGAGCTAGACGTTAACAGCATGAACATGGGCGATGTGATTGAGTTGCGTCCTTATGAAGGTAAAGCACTCAAGGATGGCAAAGTAATCGCTGAGTTCAAAGTCAAGTCAGATGTTCTATTTGATGAAGTGCGTGCCGGTGGCCGTATTCCATTGATCATTGGTCGTGGTTTAACGACCAAAGCTCGTGAAGCTTTGGGCTTGCCAGTTTCAACATTGTTCCGCTTGCCAACTAATCCAACTGATTCTGGCAAAGGATTCTCATTGGCACAGAAGATGGTTGGTCGCGCTTGCGGTTTGCCAGAGGGCAAGGGCGTTCGCCCAGGCACTTACTGTGAGCCTAAGATGACAACTGTGGGTTCGCAAGACACCACAGGTCCAATGACTCGTGACGAATTGAAAGATTTGGCATGTTTAGGTTTCTCATCAGACATGGTGATGCAGTCTTTCTGCCACACAGCCGCTTATCCAAAACCAGTGGATGTGAAGATGCATCATGAGTTGCCTGACTTCATCAGCACCCGTGGTGGTGTTGCTTTGCGTCCAGGTGATGGTGTGATCCACTCTTGGTTAAACCGTTTGTTATTGCCTGACACAGTTGGGACAGGTGGTGACTCTCACACTCGTTTCCCAATTGGTATTTCATTCCCAGCGGGTTCAGGTTTGGTAGCGTTTGCTGCAGCCACTGGTGTGATGCCTTTGGATATGCCTGAGTCTGTGTTGGTTCGCTTCAAAGGCAAGATGCAGCCAGGCGTCACATTGCGTGACTTGGTGAACGCAATTCCTTTGTATGCGATCAAGCAAGGTTTGTTGACCGTTGAGAAGAAGGGTAAGAAAAATATTTTCTCTGGCCGTATTTTAGAAATCGAAGGTTTGCCTGATCTTAAAGTTGAGCAAGCATTTGAATTGTCAGACGCATCTGCTGAGCGTTCAGCTGCGGGTTGTACTGTTCATTTGAACAAAGACCCGATCATTGAATACATGACCAGCAACATCACCTTGATGAAGTGGATGATTGCGAATGGTTACTCTGATGCACGCACATTGGGTCGTCGTATCAAGGCGATGGAAGCATGGTTGGCAAAACCAGAATTACTCAAAGGTGATGCTGATGCTGAATACGCAGCAGTGATTGAAATTGATTTGGCTGATGTCCATGAGCCAATCGTGGCCTGCCCGAACGACCCTGATGATGTGAAGACATTGTCTGAAGTATCTGGCGCAAAAATTGATGAAGTGTTCATCGGTTCTTGCATGACCAATATTGGTCACTTCCGTGCGGCATCTAAGTTGCTTGAAGGTAAGCGTGATATTCCTGTGAAATTGTGGGTTGCTCCTCCAACCAAGATGGATGCACAGCAATTAACAGAAGAAGGTCACTACGGTGTTTTAGGTGGTGCCGGTGCGCGCATGGAAATGCCCGGTTGTTCATTGTGTATGGGTAACCAAGCACAAGTTCGTGAAGGTGCTACTGTGATGTCAACATCAACACGTAACTTCCCGAACCGTTTAGGTAAAAACACATTTGTTTACTTGGGCTCAGCTGAGTTGGCATCTATTTGCTCTAAATTGGGTCGCATCCCGACCAAAGAGGAATACATGGCTGACATGGGTGTTCTCAATGCAAGCGGAGCTGAAATCTACAAATACATGAACTTTGATCAAATCAAAGGTTTCAGTGATGTGGCAAAAACAGTCGATGCTTAAACATTTATCTTAAGAGCAACATTAAAAGGGGCTTTCTTCGGAAAGCCCCTTTTTTCATCTTGGCTGAAAAAATCATCATGAAGAGGTATGCTAGTGATACTTTACTAATTGATGCATGACATGTTCAAGTTCTCTGACTTAACAATTCCAGTGATACAGGCGCCGATGGCAGGTGGGGTTAATACGCCTGCATTGGTATCAGCTGTCTCCGATGCAGGTGGCTTGGGCAGTTTTGGTTTTGCCTATTCGACTCCAGAAAAAATTGATGCTGATTTAAAAGACACCAAAGCACTCATCAAAAAAGTACCGAACACCAGAATCAATGCCAATTTTTTTGTGTTCAAAGAACCAGTCATGCCAGCAGTGTCAGAACAGCAGAAAGCATTGAGTGATCTAAAAGATGTGGTGGATTCATTGGGTGTGACAGTGGCTATTCCAAAGCCACCTTATATTCCAGATCTACAAAGCATGCTTGAACCGATTTGGGTTCATCAACCAGAAGTGCTGACCTTTCATTTTGGTTTGCCGCCACAGCAGGTCATTGAAAAGGCTCATTCCTTAGGTATTAGTGTAGGTGTCACAGCCACTTCTTTAGAAGAAGCCTTGATGATTCAATCGGCGGATGTTGATTTCATTGTGGCCCAAGGCATTGAAGCGGGCGGTCATCGTGGCATCTTTGATCCTCGCGGCGTTGATCAACAACTGACAATCAGGGATTTAGTTCAAGAGTTGGCTCAGCATCTTCAAATACCTATTGTGGCTGCCGGCGGTCTCATGGATGGTCGAGATGTTCGTGACATCATTCAATCTGGTGCATCAGCTGCGCAAATGGGCACAGCATTCTTGGTGACTGCTGAGGCAGGCTCTAGTCCTGCTCATCGTCGCTTTGTATTGACCAAGCATGAACTAGGTGCCGCTTTTACCAGGGCTTTCTCAGGCCGTCCCGCACAAGGCGTTAAAAATAAATACATGTCATTGATGGAAGGTAAAACTTATTTACCATTTCCTCTACAAAACAACATGACCGCTGCGATGAGGCAATGGGCTGCACAGCATGATGAGGGGGATTATCAAAACCTTTGGGCTGGAACTGAATATGCGAGAGCTCGTGCCATGTCAGTATCAGATTTGATGACAACCTTGTCAAATGAATACCAATCGGCGGGGAAGTGATCATGAGTATTCATAATCCCCAACATGTTCAACATTTATTGCAGGCTTGGTTAGACGGTAGAGGGCATTCCGCTGACTTGATTGAGGCATTTCGAACCTTTTATAAAGACAGCGAGTTGCCGGATAAATATGGCACAGCTCTTGAAAATGTTTTATCCAGAGTAGAGTCATCATCGCTTTTTACTGAAGAAAGTTGCTCCTTCAGTAAAAAAGACCTGGCCAATGCTTTGAGGGTTTGGTTAGAAAAAGTTCAGCAATATCTCTCTAAGGAACATCCATGATGAAGCGACTGCTGCAGTCGATTGTTTGCGCAGCCACTTTACTCGCAATTAATCCGATTGGAGCTTTGGAGTTTTCTGATATTGCTAATGAAGGCGAAATCAAGTATTTAAAAATCCGTCCTGATCCCGGTGCTTATAGCTATGAATCAAGGGTGATGATCAGCCCGCAAAGTTTGGATTCTGGCGTGGTGACCATTGCCACTTGCCATCGTCAATTGGATCCCATTAGGAAAGTGGTGATTGTTTTTAATGAGAATAGAATTAAAAAGATCACAGTCAAATCGCTAGAAAAAATGAACTCTGCTGAAGTCAAAGACAATCGTGTGACACTCACCGATGTTGAGCGTGGGGCTTCTATTTGCATTGACTTGGAATCAAGGGCTTTGGATAAAGTATCCTCAGAGCAATATACCTTGAACGCTGGTCCTTTGATGCGTCGCTACTTTGATGGCTATTTGCCGATGAGTGCAGTCTTGCGGGTTGATTGGCCTAAAAATATGCTCACGCTCGAAAAAACATTCCCTGTGGCACAAGATGGTGTCAAGATTGCTCAGGGGATTGACGGCGTGCAGCTAGACATGATCTTTGCCGGCAAGATGACTGCGCAAATCCATTTAAAAAAGCCTGAGTGACGAAACCATCAAAGACGGCTTAAAATCTGCCTAATTAACTTTGATTGAGCTCGTCGTTCAAGCGCTTCCTGGCATTATTCAGCTTGGTCCAATGAAGTATTGAAAATACAAACATCGGAATCAAAGCAATAAAAATCAATTTAGGAATAAAGATTGCTGCCCAGCAACAACCCATCGCAATGCCATAGGTATAACCAGTATCGATGGGCTGACTGATTCTCTTATTTTCATGCATCCGAAGAAAGCCAGTCTTGATCGCTTTGAGTAAAAAGAAGAACCAAATCACATTGAAAACGGGAATGAGCAGCAACCAGGCCATACCAGGAGCTTGAGTCCTGTATTCAGGATCAATCGCCTTGATGGTTTTGCTGATAGCTCTGATATAAAAAACAAAAGTAACAAAAGGGATGATGATCAATAAGGCTGCGAACAAATTATTACTCCTAGGGCTCTTTTTATAAGAAAATACCACGTATTCATCTTAAAGAATCATTACTCATTATGTCCATACTTTTAAACGCACAAGAAACTCAATTGGTTCTGGTTGATTATCAAAGCAAATTGATGCCAGTGATTCATCATGCAGAACAGGCATTAGCCAATGCAGTGCGCTTGGCAAAAATTGCAAAGTTATTACAGTTGCCCATCATTGGTACTGAGCAAAACCCAGAAAAATTAGGACCTAATGATGCTCAGTTGAAATCTCTTTGTCAGAAGACACTGACCAAGATGTATTTCGGTGCCTGTGCTGATGGTTTGGTTGATGAGTTAAGAGCGCCACCAAAGCCCATGGGTAATGCCAGAAGTCTGCCCAAGCACATCCAGCGCAAACAAGAAGATCAAGGCGAAAAAAACACCATTTTGATTGCCGGGTGTGAGACCCATGTGTGTTTATTGCAAACTGCTTTAGGTTTGCTCGATGAAGAGTTTGATGTGTGGGTTGTGACTGATGCTTGCAGCTCCCGCACAGAAGCTAATCGCGATGCTGCATTTGATCGCTTGGCATCAAATGGTGCAGAGCTCGTGACAACTGAAATGGTGGTCTTTGAGCTTTTGCAGTCTTGTGAACACCCTCAATTCAAAGAAGGTTTGGCGCTCATCAAGTAGTGCTTGCTTAGCTGTCAGCCAAACTGACAGATAGCTGCTTCAAATCATTAGGGTAGAGCCAACGCCATTCGCCTTCGGGAAGGTCTTGGGGTAGTGTGTATTCACCAATTGATAATCGGTGCAATTGAGCCACATGATTGCCCACGGCTGCCATCATGCGTTTGACTTGGTGATAGCGGCCTTCAACGATGGTCATTTCTAGAACTTTGCTGGAGCGCTGCACGCAGGCTTTGGCAAAGCAAGGCTTGGGATCGTCGTCTAAAACAACCCCTTTTAAAAGATGCTGTAACTGTTCCTCAGTGAGATCTTCTGCAGCAGTGATTTGATACACCTTGCCAATGTTCTTTTTGGGGGTGGTCATGCGGTGGATGAACTGCCCATCATCAGACATCAAAATCAAGCCCGTGGTGTCATGGTCTAAGCGACCCACGCATTGAATACCCCTTTCAACCAAAGGTTGAGGCAGTAGGCCGTAGATACTTGGGTGATGGCTGGTTTTGTGGGAGCATTCATAGCCCACTGGCTTATGGAAGGCCACATAGGCTTTCTCATGAAACTCCCAAGTTTCGCCATCCACTTCAAGCTGTAGGTTTTCAGGGGGTATTCTTTCATCAGGGTCTTCAGCCAAGACGCCATTGATTTTCACGAGCTCAGCGTAAACCAGATCACTGCAGTAGCGACGCGTTCCAAACCCTTGGCTAAAAAGGATTTTTTCTAAAGAAAGAGGTTTTGCCATGCTGAGTAAAGAGTACCTATAATGGTGAAAAGCCAAATATTACAGCCTTACTTGCTTCAAATACTGAATCCCTGAGGAGATGATAGTGCCAGTTATTACCAATATTGAAGATTTGCGTATTTTGCATAAAAAAAGAACACCGAAAATGTTCTATGACTATGCGGATTCTGGTTCTTGGACTGAGTCTACTTATCGCTCAAATGAATCTGACTTTCAAAAGATCAAGTTGCGCCAAAAAGTAGCTGTGAACATGGAAAACAGAACGACCAAAACTAAAATGATTGGTCAAGAAGTGGCGATGCCTGTGGCCTTGGCTCCAACTGGTTTAACGGGTATGCAACACGCTGATGGTGAGATCTTGGCTGCGAAGGCCGCCGAAAAATTTGGTGTGCCGTTCTGTTTATCAACCATGAGTATTTGCTCCATTGAAGATGTGGCTGAACATACCACTCAACCATTTTGGTTTCAGCTCTACGTCATGAAAGATCGTGCCTTTATCGAACGCTTGATTGATCGTGCTAAAGCAGCCAAGTGCTCAGCGATAGTTTTAACGCTTGATTTACAAATTTTAGGTCAGCGTCACAAAGACATTAAGAACGGTTTAACTGCGCCACCAAAATTGACGATTCCAAATATCATCAACATGATGACAAAGCCACGCTGGTGCATGGGCATGTTGGGCACACAACGCAGAACTTTTAGAAACATTGTTGGGCATGCTACGGGTGTGGGCGATATGTCCTCTTTGTCATCCTGGACAGCTGAGCAGTTTGATCCAGCTTTGAATTGGGGAGATGTTGAGTGGATTAAAAAACGTTGGGGTGGCAAGCTCATCATCAAGGGTATTTTGGATGAAGGTGATGCTCGTTTGGCGGCTAACTCTGGTGCTGATGCCTTGATTGTTTCTAATCACGGCGGTCGCCAGCTAGATGGCGCTGTATCAACTATTCATGCATTGCCGGGCATTGTTGATGCGGTTGGCAAAGACATTGAAGTTTGGATGGATGGCGGTATACGTTCAGGCCAAGATGTTCTGAAGGCCTGGGCATTGGGTGCCAAAGGCACTTTGATTGGCCGTTCTTTTTTATATGGTCTTGGGGCCATGGGTGAGGCTGGTGTGACCAAGTGTCTTGAAATCATTCATAAGGAACTGGATGTCACCATGGCTTTCACGGGGCACCGAGATATTCATAATGTCACCAAAGACATTTTGTATCCAGGTACTTTTTAAGTAAGCCATCAATACTAAAACCTACTGAATCTCATTGAGATTGACTGAAAATAAGCGGCCTAGGTCGCTTATTTTCTTTCTATTTGGTGAGATTGCTCGACCTGCGGTATATTCCTTATATGATGAATCCCAGTACCTTGAGCGATAGTATTCAACTGGCTGTGGCGCCAGTTTTCTTGTTAACAGCAGTGGCTGGCATGATTGGTGCCTTGACTCACCGCTTGGCTCGTGTGATTGATCGATCTCGCGTGCTTCATAAAGAGCTCATGGATGAGAGCCTAAGGCCGTCTATTCGTGATTCCTATAATCAAGAGTTAAAGAATATTGCCACGCGTGGACGCTTCATCAATGTCTCTATGATCTTTTTAGTCTTGTGCGCCATCATGATTGGACTGACTATCTTGGAATTATTTTTTGCTGAAACAAGCGGTGGCAAACTAATGGTGTCAGCATTTGTTCTCTATACATTTGTGGCTGGTATCGCCTCATTCATTTTGGCTTTGATTTCTCTCTTGATTGAAGTGCTGATCGCTTCTTATTCAATTCGTTGGAAACCGCACAATTGATCCATACTTTTAGATTCAAATGAAATAAGAAATTAACAATAAATATAAATATCAATACATAGATAAAGACAAAAAAGAAAGAAGACATCATGACCATCTACCAATACAAAGACAAAGCTCCGCAAATTCATGAGTCAGCTTTTGTGGCTAAAGAAGCCACATTGATTGGTGATGTGATTTTGAATGAAGATGTGAGTGTTTGGCCTGGAGTGGTGATTCGTGGTGACAATGAGCCCATCACAGTAGGCAAGGGCAGCAATGTGCAAGAAGGCACTGTGATGCACACAGACATGGGTTGTCCTTTGACTTTGGCTGAGAATGTGACAGTGGGGCATCAAGCGATGTTGCACGGTTGCACGATTGGTGAAAATTCATTGATTGGTATTCAAGCGGTTGTACTCAATCGTGCGGTGATTGGTAAGAACTGTTTGGTCGGTGCTGGTTCGGTGGTTACTGAGGGTAAGGTCTTCCCGGATAACTCTTTGATTCTAGGTTCACCTGCCAAAGTGGTTCGCGAACTCACGCCTGAAGCCATCGCTGGTCTTAAAGCCAGCGCAGAAAACTACGTGGCTAAAAAGAACTTATTCAAAGCCCATCTTGTTGAGCTTCCAAGTAAATCCTAAGTCATCGCGATGATTCCTGGATTAGTCCAAATACTATTGTGGCAAGGCTTGGGAGAGTTGATCTCTCATTTTTTCTTGCCCATCATTCCCGGCCCGGTTTTAGGTTTGGTATTTTTGTTGATTTTCTTGATCATCAAAGGGCATGTTAATCCTTCACTGGCATTAGTCTCTGATGCCTTCAGTCAGCATTTAGGGGTCTTGTTCATTCCTGCCGCTGTGGGCGTGATTTTATTTTTACCTCAGTTAAAAGCCAATGCAGTTGCAGTCATTTCTGCTCTATTGGTGAGTGTGGTGGCTACCATCGTGGTGACCGCGGTTGTTCTGCGCTTTATTTCAAAAAAGGATTCTCATGAATCCCAATGATCTACAGATAGCAGAAATTTGGGTCTATCTTTCAGGCAGTCCCTTATTTGCTTTGATTCTCACTTTGACTGCTTATCAAGTGGGCAGCTTCTTTTATCTAAAGACTGAGCGCAATCCTTTGGCTAATCCAGTAGCGATTGCCGTTATCTTGGTAGCAATCGCCTTGTATTTGGTGGATATGCCGTATCAGAAGTATTTTGAAGGCGCTCAGTTTGTGCATTTCTTATTAGGTACAGCCACAGTATCTTTGGCCATTCCAATTTACCGAGGGGTTGCAGCTCTCAAGGCCCGAGTATTTCCTTTGTTGGTTGCCTTACTCTGTGGTGGTGTCGTTTCAATCGTGAGTGCGGTTGGTGTTGCCACATTCTTGGGAGCAGATAGCGCCATCATCGGTGCCTTCTATCCTAAATCAGTGACTGCGCCGATTGCGATGGGTGTGGCTGAGCGCTTAGGAGTATCACCAACACTGACCGCTGTATTTGCTGTGATCACAGGCATCATTGGCGCCATTCTGGGCAGTCATATTCTGAACCTGTTGGGCATGAAGCAGTGGTGGCAACGAGGCTTTGCCATTGGTGTGGCAGCGCATGGCATTGGCACATCAAGGGCCTTTGCTGTTCATCCAGAAGCTGGCACCTATGCCAGTTTGGCAATGGGTCTACACGGCATCTTGGGTGCCTTGCTCATACCGCTTTTAAAAAATTACATTTGAGCTTTTAATAAAGCATCCGCCACTGATAGCAAGAGGCGGTCTCTGCCTCTTCGAGCCACCAATTGAACGCCAACTGGCATTCCATTAGGTCCCTTGAACAATGGCAAGGTAATGCATGGCAAACCCATCAAAGTCCAAACTCGACAGAAGATTGGGTCTCCTGTTGAAGTATGTCCATGAGGAGCTTCTCCAATGGCGCTTGGCGCAATGATCACATCGATCTCTTGACTCAATAATTGATCAATCGACATACGTGCTTGCTCAGCCACTATTAGGTCGGCGTTGTATTGCTCATAAGAAATGGCTGCACCTTGCTTGATCAGGCCGCGCAACTGTTGGCTCAACTCTTCTGCATGATTGGTTTGCTCAAAAGAAAAACTACGAGCACTCTCTGACCACATGATTCTGCCTTGCAGCTCTGACATCTTTTTAAAGATGGCTGGCAGCTTGATTTCAGGAACTGAAACTTTGAATAGATCTTCGGCTAAAAGAGCAGCATGGGCGATGGCAGCCACAGTGTCTGCTGAAGCCAAATGACCATCGTCGGTCAGGCAAGTGGCAATGCGAGGTTTTTTGCTAAGCTTATCAATCTTGGCTAATTCAGTATCACCAGACATCACAGCCACACACAAAGCAGCATCTTCAACAGTTCTACTGAAACTACCCAAAGTATCTAAAGAGGGCGATAAGCTTTTAGCACCGCCTAAACTGATTTTGCCGTAGGTAGGCTTGTATCCAACCACGCCACAGAAAGCAGCTGGTCTGATCACTGAAGCAGCTGTTTGACTGCCAGTGGCCAATGGAATCATCTCATCGGCTACGGCAGCAGCAGAGCCACTGGATGAACCCCCTGGGGTGTATTCAGGATTGCGCGGATTTCTGGTTTTGCCTCCCTTGAATGTAGCAAATTCAGTAGTAACTGTTTTGCCTAACAAAATGCCGCCTGCTTGACGCATCAATGAAACATGCACGGCATCACTGTTGGGGCGATTGTTCTCGTAAATAGGGGAACCATAGCGTGTGGGAAAGTCGTGCGTATCAAATAAATCTTTCACACCAAATGGCAAACCGTGTAATAAGCCTTGATTCGCAGAACGATCTAGATAACGGGCTCTATCTATAGCTGCTTTGAAATTGGTTTCTACCCACGCCTGAGTTGAAGATTCTTTTTCTTCGATACGTTCAATGCAAGAGCGAAGTAGTTCTTCAGAACTTAATTGATTGGCCTGAATTTTCTTGGCAGCTTCAGTGGCTGAAAGTTGGTATGGTTTTTTCATGCCTAAATCTTACCTCTGAATAATCTTTTTCGCCTCACCCATCCAATGATCATTCTTTTGACTTAACTATTTTCCCTTATCAGGCGTTGGGTTATTATTTATAAAATACATAAGCAATTACAATCCTTGCTTCTTGAAAGGGAGATTAGATTCAAAAACTTATTGAACGCCACGAATGGATTGAACAGAGATCAAATTGAATCCTGTTCAAGATATATACATTCATTGTCTTTGGCTGCAGCGATATCGATGGCGGGATTGCCATTTTCTGAAGCTGAAATCATTGAATATGCTTTACAAGGATCAATTTTATTGGCCATAGCAATAGGATTTTTCCTATTGGGTGCTTATCTACTAAAAGGGCAAAAAAATGGATAAAAATACTTATTTTTATATTGCGGTTGGGGTTATATTTTTATATGGCCTGGCAATTTTTTTATTTGCTGCTCGTTCAGCCAAACACCTAAAAGACACTCAAAATATTGATCTTTGAACTTCAGTTCAAAGCAGTGTGATCACTTCTTTTTATTGATTGGCGCTCTTACACCAGGCTTTGAGCCAGTGCTTAATCCTCTGGCTGAGCTTGGGCGACCAGAAACGCTGCCTGTGGTTTTAGCACCAGTCTTAACACCTGTTGCACGGGGAGGTAAACCAGTGTGTTGCGTCATGATCTTGCCGCGACCAGGTTTTTGAGGAACAGAGAAATCTCTTGGATTGTGAGCAACGGCTGTGGCCGCAGGTTTGCCAAACGGCTTACCACCAGCCAGACCCATTGAAGAGTTCTTGCGACGCGGACTTTGGTAGCTGCCATCAGTCGTTGGCTGATAGTTTGGTATCAAATGGTGCTTGCCATTACCAATCAAATCAGCACGGCCCATTTTTTTCAATGCCTCTCTTAGCAAAGGCCAGTTATTGGCATCGTGGTAACGCAAGAATGCTTTGTGTAAACGACGGCGCTTTTCGCCTCTGACAATGTCCACTGTTTCACTGTCACGCGTGACTTTGCGCAATGGATTTTTATTGGTGTGATACATGGCTGTAGCGGTTGCCATTGGAGAAGGGTAGAAGGTTTGAACTTGATCAGCTCTAAAACCATTTTTCTTCAACCAAATCGCTAAATGCATCATGTCTTCATCACTGGTCCCTGGGTGGGCTGCAATGAAATAAGGAATCAAATACTGTTCTTTACCTGCTTCTTTAGAGTATTTATCAAATAACTCTTTGAACTTATCGTAAGCGCCCATGCCTGGCTTCATCATTTTTGATAAAGGGCCTTGCTCGGTGTGCTCAGGAGCAATCTTTAAATAGCCACCCACGTGATGAGCCACAAGCTCTTTGATGTACGCTGGCGCTTTAACTGCGAGGTCATAGCGCACGCCTGAACCAATCAAAATCTTCTTGATGCCAGGTAAGGCTCGCGCACGACGGTACAACTGAATCAGCGGCGTGTGATCTGTGTTGAGATTCGGGCAGATATCCGGATAAACACACGATGGTTTACGGCAGTGCGCTTCAATCTCTTTCGATTTACAAGCGATGCGGTACATGTTGGCGGTTGGACCGCCCAAGTCAGAAATAATGCCTGTGAAGCCTGGAACCTTGTCGCGAATATCTTCAATCTCTTTGATGATTGAATTAGATGAACGATTCTGAATGATTCGACCTTCGTGCTCAGTGATTGAACAGAAAGTACAGCCACCAAAACAGCCGCGCATGATGTTCACGGAGAAACGAATCATGTCCCACGCCGGAATCTTGGCATCACCATACGATGGGTGGGGAGCTCTGGCGTAAGGTAAATCAAACACTGAATCCATCTCTTCGGTGGTCAGTGGGACAGCAGGAGCATTCAGCCACACATCTCTGACAGATGCACCTTCACCATGTTGCTGCACCAATGCACGCGCATTGCCTGGATTAGTTTCTAAATGAAGGACGCGACTAGCATGTGCGTAGAGCACTGGATCACGCTTCACAGCTTCATAGCTTGGAAGACGAATCACTGTTGTGTCACGCTCTAAACGTTTTCTGGCAGTCGGCACAACTGTGATGGCTTGAACCGCTGGCTCTTGATCAAGCGTGCCATCGGTCTTTTTACAACTGGTGCCTTGTTCTTTGGCTTGCTCATCAGGCGTTAAGTAAGGATTGATCGGGGCATCAATCACACCCGGCACATCGACTGTGCTTGAATCAATTTCTGTGAAACCTGGGGCAGGGTGACGTCTAACAAACGCCGTGCCACGTATGTCATTGATGTCAGCAATCTTTTCACCTTTGGCCAAGCGATGAGCAATTTCAACCACAGCTCTTTCAGCATTGCCGTAAAGCAAGATATCCGCCTTTGCATCAATCAAAATAGAGCGACGTACCTTGTCTTGCCAGTAGTCGTAGTGCGCAATTCGGCGCAATGAGGCTTCAATACCCCCCATAACTATAGGGGTATCAGCATAGGCTTCACGACAACGTTGAGCGTAAACCAATGAACAACGATCTGGTCTCTTGCCGCCCATGCCACCAGCTGTATACGCGTCATCACTGCGGACTTTGCGATCAGCCGTGTAACGATTGATCATGGAATCCATGTTGCCAGCAGCCACGCCATAAAACAAATTCGGTTGGCCTAGGGCCTTGAACGGATCGGCTGATTGCCAGTCCGGTTGAGAAATGATGCCGACACGAAAGCCTTGTGCTTCAAGCAAGCGACCAATAATGGCCATACCAAAACTTGGGTGATCCACATAAGCATCCCCAGTCACAATGATGATGTCGCAGCTATCCCAGCCGAGCTTGTCCATCTCTTCTCGACTCATCGGTAAGAAGGGGGCGGTGCCAAAACATTCAGCCCAGTATTTAGGGTAAGAATCTAATCTTGGTGAGCTAGGTATTAGAGAGGGATTGAAAGGTGCGTTCACGGGCTGTATTTTAGGCTTTTTAAGCACTTTCTGCTCGTTTAAACTAAGGGCTGTTTGTTTATGACAATTGAACGCTTTTGGGCACTTTTATCTTGTTCAATCGTTCATACTCAATCAAACCTCGATAAAAAGTCTAATAAAGCCCTTAAAAAGTCCAACGCATGCAAAGATCCTTTCTCCTTAGTTCGCTGCTAATTGCTGGATTAGGGTCAATTCTGTTTTCGGCCAAAGCAATCGTGGTCAAACTTTGCTATCAATATGGGGTCGATTCCGCCACTGTGTTGTCTTTGAGGATGCTTTTTTCTTTACCATTCTTCTGGGTGGCTGTGTGGTGGTCATCACGCTATCACCAACCATCACCCATGGCCAAGCGTGACATCTTGAGCATCATCTTTTTGGGTTTTGTGGGGTATTACCTTTCAAGTTACCTGGACTTCTTAGGATTGCAATACATCACCGTTGGACTTGAGAGAATCATTCTCTATCTCAACCCGACAATCGTCTTGTTGATTTCAATGCTCTTTTTAAAAAAGAAAATTCACACTCAGCAGTGGTTGGCTTTGCTTCTTGCCTACGCAGGAGTGATCATTGTTTTTTCACACGACCTTCACATCATGGGGTCGTCGATTGCCTGGGGCGGCATGTTGGTATTTTTGAGTGCCATCTCTTATGCAGTCTATTTGATCTTTGCCGGTGAGATTGTGGGGCGGGTGGGCAGTATTCGTTTGGTTGCTTATGCCAGTGCATCGTCAACAGTTTTCAGCACCGCCCAAGCATTGATTCTGAACCCCACACATTTATGGACCCAAGTGCCTGAGGTATATCAGCTGAGCCTCTTCAATGCGTTGTTTTGTACTTTCATGCCGATGCTGATGGTGATGATTGCAGTTAATCGAATTGGATCGGGTTTGACTGCTCAGGCGGGTATGTTGGGACCAATCGCCACGATATTTCTTGGTTGGTTTTTCTTGGGTGAGCAAATCACCATCATTCAAGTCATAGGGATGGCAGTGGTGCTCTGTGGCGTGGCGATTCTCGCCACCATGCAAACTGAAAAAAATCAGCCTCGACCTGAATTGGCCGAGGCTGAGTAATTAAAAAAACTATTTAATTAAATCGCGACACTTGGGTTCAAGCTATAAATACCCGTGATGCTTGCTTGAGCAATGATGTGCGGTTTGATCGCAACCAATGCATCTGCACCTGTGAATGGGCCAGTTAAAGGAATGCTCGGAGTATTCAGAGCATAGATTGTGAAAATATAGTGATGCTTGATTGCATCGTTCCATGGTGGGCAGGGGCCATCGTAACCAAAGTAATGACCTTCCATGGAAGCATCACCTTTGAACCAAGCGGTGTAGTCATTAATGCCTGGGGCACCTACCGGACTCTGCTGTGCTGATTTGCCTTTGGCTGTGATGCTGTTGCTATGACTACCAGCAGCAATCGTTTGAACTGAATTTGGAATGTTCACCAAAACCCAGTGATAAAAATCCACTCGCGGCAAACTGGCTGGTACCACTTTGCC
>Ga0222712_10001276_pt1 | contig 31614 bp, 28 predicted proteins | sample C33_657DmetaG_FD_165043 | JGI IMG/M metagenome (GOLD analysis project Ga0222712, IMG submission 165043) | Estuarine water microbial communities from San Francisco Bay, California, United States - C33_657D | ecosystem: Environmental > Aquatic > Marine > Unclassified | place: USA: California...
CTGGAGCGATGACAGAAAGATAAGCGAACTCTGGTTTGATTCGATAAACAATAAAGGCAATAAATATAAATAGCCCGGCTAAGAAGATCTGATTAATTCTGTAGTAGTTAAGCATTTCGTTCTCACCGCTAGGTATCACGCGCGCAAAAAACCACATCACAGTTCCTGTTAGTACTGGATACTCCACCGCATTTGAAGTCGATGAATACGACCAACGATCATCATCTAAGTCGCGTTCACCATATAAAGATGGAATATCTGAATAACATGCATGAACATATTGATTTGGAGTCGCCCAGAATGATTGTTCGCAGGGGCTGAATTTAATTGCTCCCACAAGGGTTGCAACCAAGCTAAGAAAGATAAGTACTACTGCAGGTTTAGCAAGACGCGTGCTCATAGAAGCTTGAATTAATCTTCTCTGACTTGAACGCCGCCAGATGTCATCACTATCGGTTCAAGTCCGCCAATATTTGATGGCGCAGGAAAAGTCATCACAGGTTCGCCCTTTAGCGCGCCTTTCATAAATGCTGTCCAGATACGTGCTGGGAAGGTTCCGCCTGTCACCGAAGTTAATCCGCCGATGCCGTTGAGGGACTCGGATGCTGAATCTCTAAAGAGGGCAACCGATGCGGCTAACTGTGGTGTGTATGCGGCAAACCAGGCAGAGGCATTTGACTGTGAAGTTCCTGTCTTACCAGCTGCGGGGCGACCGAGAGAAAGTGCGGCAGCACCCGTTCCACCGTTAACCACGCTCTTCAGCGCATAAGTGAGATCTGCCATTACCTCTTTGGAGAAAACTTCTTGTGTTTGTGGAGTTGCTTCATAGAGCACTCCTTTATTTGGCCCAGTTACGGATGCGACCAAGAATGGTTTGGCATAGACACCTTGCGCTGCAAAAGTTGCGTAAGCGTTTGCAACATCGATCACGTGAGGGGATGCAACACCTAATACAACAGATGGTGTTGGAACCATCGCGACGTTTTCGGGGATACCAGCTCTGCGTGCGGCATCTACAACTTTATCCATGCCAGCTTTCATTCCGAGTGGAACAAAAATTGTATTGACTGAATGTTGTGTAGCTGTGAGGAGATCGAGTTGACCCCACCCTTCATTGCCGTAATTACTTACTACGTACGGTTTTCCGAGATCATCAAATGTTTGTGGAGAATCGCCATTCCACATCGATGTCAGTGGAATCCCTGCTTCAAGAGCGGCGACAAGTGCAAATGGTTTAAATGTCGAACCTGCTAGTGCAATCGATTGTGTTGCATCATTGAGTTGACGCTCCAAATAATCTCGGCCACCATAAAGTGCAACGATTTCACCGGTTCCTGGGCGAATAGCAACAAGGCCAATTCGTAGGTTTTCAGGGGCTTTCTTTGGGTAGAACTTAGTGACTGCATCAACTGCCGATTGTTGAGCTTTCTGCACCAGTGTTGTGCGAATGACGAGTCCGCCTTCAAGCAACTGTTCTTCTGTAAATCCAAGTCGACCTAAATCTCTCTGCACTTGCGAAATCACGTGACCTTTTGGTCCACTCAAAGTTCCAGAGGTCACTCGTGGTGCAACTGTAGGAAACTTTGCTTTATCTGCCTGTTCTTGCGTAATCCAACCCTCATTTAACATTCCATCAATAACATATTGGAATCGGTTCTCGAGGCGAACAGCATTCTCTTCGGAAAGTGATGGGTCGTAATAACCTGGCGAGCGCAAGATACTCGCGATGACTGCAGTCTGTGAGAGTGTTAATTGATCAACATTACGATTGAAATATTGTTGGGACGCAGTCTGAACTCCGTAAGAGCCGCGACCAAAGTAAATAGTGTTGAGATAATTTTCAAAGATTTGATCTTTTGAAAGTGCGTTCTCCAACTTCATCGCGATGACAAGTTCTTTAATTTTACGTTCGATGGTGCGGCTTGAGGTAAGGAAAGCAGTCTTGGCATATTGCTGGGTAATGGTTGATCCACCTTCACCATTAAGGCTTCCAGATTTCAAGTTATTTAAAAGTGCGCGCGCAATACCCGTCACACTAAATGCATGGTTGGAGTAAAACTTTCTATCTTCTGCAGCTAGAACTGCGTTGCGCATATTTATTGGAATCTGAGCGATCGGAAGAATTTGACGATTTTGGGTGCCGATGCGGCCGATCTCTTCACCGTTGGAATATTGAATGATTGTGGCTTGGCTATTGACGTAAGCGTTGGGATCAGGAATAGAGACTGAGAACCAAGCAAAAGCAAAGAGGGTAGATCCAGCGATAAAACCGAATCCGCCCAGAAAGATCGTGGTGCGAAATAAACGGCGACGCAGTACTGATCTATCCATTCTTATAGGTTACCTGTCTTCTACTCATCTTCGAGCGTCCGAACTTTTCGCGGCGGTTTACGGGTGATGCCATCGCCTAAAATAAAGGTAGAACAGAGGTGATTCCATGAACAACCACGGCAAACCTCAACGACATAGACAGAGAATTCACCGAATTCACGCTCCATCGCCGCTAACTCTTTGGGGGATTTAATCCGACCTGAGAATTGTCCGAGTTGGTCGCCAAATGTGTAGCGAAGTTCAACTAGTTCCAACTTTTTACATACAGGACACTTTCTATCCACTTTTTCGCCATGATATTTAGCTGCGCGCATCAAATACGGATCTGCATCACACGCATCGACCACGCCGCGGAAAAGGCCCATGAGTGTTGCGCGCTTATCGAGTGTGTAGTCGATATAGGCGCGCAGTGAACGCAAGGTAAGTGTTGTTGCCACATGCGAAGAATAATCGCTTCTGGGTTACTACGCTTGCCCAGTGAAGGTTGACCAGTGAGCGTTAAAGAGATTCTCTTCGATCGAAAACTTATACGGCTACTCCGTATTCGTTGGACCGGTCAGCTCACCGATGGAATTTTCCAAAGCGCTCTCGCCTCATTCGTCCTTTTCTCACCAGAGCGCCAAGCAGATGCGATGAGTGCTGCTCTCGCCTTTGCTCTTGTTTTGGTTCCATATTCCATAGTTGGACCATTTGTCGGAACAATTCTCGATCGCTTCTCACGACAACGTGCACTCTTCTTTGCAAATATGACCCGCGCAATTACTTTAGCGATTATTGTGCTCCTGATTTTTCAAGGGCAAACAGGTATTGAGATGACAGTCTTTGTACTCATAGCTTTTGGAGTCAACAGATTAATTCTTGCTGGTTTATCTGCTGGTCTGCCTCTTGTTATTTCTCGTCAACATCTAATCTCTGCAAATGCGTTGGCTGTAACCGGTGGCTCTGTATGGGTTGTACTCGGCGGCGGAATCGGATTAGGCGTTCGTAAAATTCTGGATTCAATGACTTCTGCCGATAATGCAGATGCGTTCATTATCTCTATCGCTGTCTGTGGGTATTTAGGTGCAGCGCTCTTTGCATCATTATTGCGACGAGACGAAATTGGTCCACTTCCACATGAAATAGTGAAGGCATCTTTTACACAAGGGCTAAAGGAGATGCGAGAAGGAGTTAAATTCTTAGAAGAGCACGTTGATGCAGCACGTGGCATCGCTGCGATTGCAATTCAACGCGGTGGGCTAACTGCACTCACGCTCATGACTTTAGTTCTTGAACGAAATAAATTTAATGATCCGCTTGATACCGAAGCAGGTCTTGCCGGTGTTACTTTTATGATCGTTACCGCTGCGGTGGGCTTTATCGTCGGCGCAATCCTGGCCCCTTATGGAGTTCGTAAAGTAGGTAGACACCGTTGGATCCGATTGGCAATGGCTGCAGCCTCTATAAGTGTCATCGCACTTGCAATAGCTAGAACACCACTCACTCTTGCACTTACCGCATTCTTTACCGCTCTATGTGGACAGAGTGTAAAGGTTACAAATGATGCTCTCGTACAATCCAAGATCGATGACATATTTCGCGGACGTGTATTTGCCGTCTACGACGTCGTTGTTAACTTCGCAATTGTCTTTGGTGGCTTACTCGCAGCTTTTCTGCTTCCGATAAATGGTGACACCTGGACGCTTCCAACTGTAATTGGAATTGGTTACCTGGCTACTTCGATGATTATTTTGCGACCATCAAAATTCTTTATCCGTTCCGAGTAGTCCACCACTGCATTAAGTATTCGGTTGCTTTCTCTTTGCCTAGTGGGCCTTGATCCATGCGAAGTTCCATAAGAAAATCAAGTGCGCGACCAACATCTGCTCCAGGTTTAATTGCAAGTAGCTGCATCACCTCTGCACCATCAAGATCTGGACGAATCTTTGAAAGTTCTTCCTGCTCCATCAGTACTTCGATACGTGCTTCAAGACTGTCATATGTTGCAGCTAATCGAGCTGCCTTACGGGCGTTTCGAGTTGTGCAATCGGCGCGAGTAAGTACGTGTAAATGTGTGAGTAATTCTCCTGCATCACGTACATATCTACGTACTGCTGAATCAGTCCATTCACCATCACCGTATCCATGAAAGCGCAGGTGTAGAGCGATCAGTGTCTCGACCTCTTCAATAATTTCATTGCTAAATCGCAGAGCTTTTAGCCTGTTTTTTGCAAGGCGTGCGCCGACTACTTCATGGTGATGGAAGGAGACTCCGCCACCTTCAAGGAGTGCGCGGGTCTTTGGTTTTCCGATGTCGTGTAGAAGCGCAGCCAGGCGAATCACAAGATTGGGGCCACCTAAGCGGTCTTCGAGTGCGATTGCTTGTTCAAGCACAGTTATTGAATGTTCGTATACATCTTTATGGTGATGATGTTCATCAACCTCAAGTTGTAGCTTTGGAATTTCCGGCAATGCGATATCGGCAAGCCCTGTCTCAACTAAGATCGTAATTCCGGTGCGTGGTTGCGGAGACATTAAGAGTTTTGTAACTTCATCACGGATGCGCTCAGCAGAGATAATCTCTAACCGTTTAGCCATATCTTTCATCGCACTAATAACTTCTGGTGCAATCTCAAAGTTAAGCTGGCTTGCAAAGCGCGCGGCGCGCAACATGCGAAGAGGGTCATCACTGAAAGAATCTTCTGGTTTTCCTGGAGTGCGTAAAACTCTCTTAGCTAAATCAACAAGACCATCAAATGGATCAATAAATACGGGAGTTTTTCCTGTGAGCTCTAGCGCCATTGAGTTGACAGTGAAATCACGACGTGAGAGATCGCCTTCGATTGAAGTTCCATATGTGACATCTGGTTTACGAGATTCGCTGCTATAACTGTCGCTGCGATATGTTGTTACCTCAACAGTTGTTTCTCCACGTTGACCAGCAACTGTTCCGAATTCAATTCCGGTATCCCAGACACTTTCTGCCCATTTCTGCAGAATCTTTTTTGACTCAAGCGGTGGAGCGCTCGTTGTGAAATCGAGATCGTTTCCAAGTCTTCCTAAAAGTGCATCACGCACTGGTCCACCAACGAGAGCGAGAGTAAATCCCTTCTCTTTAAAGGCAATAGCAAGTGAACTCGCTAGCGGGGCGCGCTCAACTAGGGAGGCGATCGCCATCTCACCGGCAGCGCTTAAGCCCGCCTGTGAGGCTGGTGGGTTTTGAGGTAAAGGCATAATGGCTAAGGCTAGTCCCGAGCGTTACCCTTATGGCATGAACCCGGCACCTGGTGCGGGCAGCGAAGGCATTAAAAAGAAGCGCAGACGTAAGCGTCCTGCACATCGCGCCCCACAGAATCACACCTCTGGCGAGGAAAGTAGCACTACCGCTGCGGCAAAGGTAAAACACAATCCAAAACCGCATCCGAAACCATATGCAAAACGTGTAGATGAAGTGAGCGCCGGTGGTCTCGTTATTGATTCAACAAAGACCAAGGGGTTGCTCATTGGTCGTCGCGACCACAAAGATACAACTGGCACTCGCATTCTCTGGTCGCTTCCAAAAGGACATATTGAAGAAGGTGAAACTCCCGAACAGGCAGCGATTAGAGAAGTAGCTGAAGAAACGGGAATTACATCCGAGATCGAGCGCTCATTGGGTGTTATTGATTTCTGGTTTATGGCTGGTGGCAAACGAATTCATAAAACTGTTCACCACTTCCAATTTAAAGAAGTGGGTGGACTTTTAGCCGCTCAGGAATCTGAAGTTGATGAGGTGGGTTGGTTTCCGCTCTCTGAAATTATTGGCCTTCTTGCATACCCAGACGAGAAAAAATTAATCGCCCGCACCAAAGCATCTGAGGTGGGAGGGTGAAGAAAATTTCAGTGTTCGCACTTTTGGTTATCTGTTTTGGAATTTATCTTCCGCAGAGTGCAGATGCTGCAGTGCGCAGCGTTGAACTAATTGAAAGGCCACATCAACTTTTAGACGGAAAATTTATCGACGATGAACTCGCAACTCTTCTCACACCTGAAGGTCGTTTAGGCTCACTCGTTTATACACCATCTGTTGTACAAACTCGATGGTTTATAGATGCCGCACTTCTTGATGAAGTTGCGGATATGGCAGATGGATATGAACTTGCAAATAATGAAGATGGTGTTGGTGTAGATGCCGCTGCTGCTTGGCTTGCACAACTTCGCATTGTTTCAGCAGGTGCCCTCGTTACTCCCATTGCATATGGAAACCCCGATTTACGTCTGGCTAAACGGCTTGCTCCTAGCGAACTAGCTTTCTATAAGAAATATGGTGCTGATCGCGTTGCTTTTCACTTAGGTAGAGCTATCCCTGCAGATAAAACAGTATTTAAATCTTCTACAAGTAAGGTGAGTGGGCCAGATCGAAAGAATTACACAACTAATCGGCAAGCTATTTCAAAACTTTCTACCGTTGTAACTGCTCCAGAGTTAGAACTCTTCCGCGCCCGATTAGCAATCTTGCTCTCGTCCTCCATTAATGGTCCCTCGGCAGAGATATTTGCACAGAGCGCAATCGATGGCGTTCTCCAACAACAGAATAAATTGCGTGTTAATCCCGGAAAGTACGCACTCACATCCGAATCTGGAAAAGTTCCGCTGACCTTAGTTAACGGCTTCAGTACTCCAGTGAAGGTTAATCTGATTTTCCGTGCTTCAAACATTCGTGTGATTCTCGATGACATACGAGAGATAACACTTGAACCACAATCTCGGACCCAGATGGCTGTTCCCTACACAGTTATTACTTCAGGTGCTACCCAAGTTACTGCAGCTCTTACTAATTCTGAAGGAAAGTGGCTGGGACCCGCTTCCAAGCTATCGCTGAGCATGACACTGATTGATTCACGAGTGGCGTGGTTTACAACAACAGCTGCAGTTCTACTCTTTATTGGTGCAGGTGCACAGACTTATCGTCGAATTAGGAAGGGGCGTACATGAAAAATAATGAACTCTTTTGTGCCTCTGGAATCATGGCGATCGGAACTATTCTCTCTCGGATTACGGGCTTCTTCCGTGCAATCTTAGGAGTTGCTGTTCTAGGCACGGCCCTCCTTGCCGACACTTATAACGTGGCAAACACAATGCCAAACATTCTCTACAACCTACTCGTTGGTGGAGCGCTCACTGCCATTTTTGTTCCGCAGCTTGTTCGCTCATTTCAGGATGAAGATGGCGGTGATGGTTTTGCTTCCCGATTAGTAACGACCATCTCAGGAATTCTGCTCTTGCTGGTAGTTGTCGGAGTAATTTTCGCTCCCGCACTCGTTCGACTTTATGCTCCAGAATTTTCTACACAAGGTTTTGAAGCTGAGAATCAAATTGCTATCGCATTTACCCGCTACTGCCTGCCGCAAATTTTCTTCCTTGGCCTTTTCACAATGCTCGGTCAGGTCGCTAATTCTCGAGGTTCTTTCGCACCGCTGATGTGGGCACCAATTGCGAATAACCTCGTGGTGATTGCTGTTTTTGCTGGGGTTCTAGTTTTACAGGAATCTATAACTATCGGAACGATTACAGATTTCCAAATTCAACTCCTTGGATGGGGTACTACTTTAGGAATTATCGTTCAAGCGCTGATTTTGATTCCGGTGGTAAAAAAATCTGGGATTCAGCTCCGCATCAAATTCGGTCTTCACGGTTTAGGTAAATCTTTCTCACTTGCAGGTTGGACTTTGGTCTATGTTCTCATCTCGCAACTTGGTTATTTGGTAACAGTAAACGTGGCAACAAGTGCTGCAGTTCGTAGTGCGCAAGCGGGGATCACCACAGGTGTTGGATTTACACCATTTACTAGCGCTTACTACATTATGTTGTTGCCATATTCGATTGTCACAATCTCAATCGTCACAGCACTTCTTCCTCACTTATCAAAACTAGCTATCGAAAAGAATGTTGAAGAGGTGCGCAAACAACTTATTCGCGCAATTAAAATGGTCGGTGTTATCACCGTGCCTAGTGGTGTTGCCCTCTTCTTCTTTGGTCCCATGATGACTGAAGCGCTTTACTTTGGAATTTCATTAGAAGATTCTCGCTATATCGGGCAGGTGCTCTCAGCTCTCAGCCTCGGATTAGTTGCATTTTCGATTAACTTGATTTTGATCCGCGGCTTTAACGCATTTGAGGATACTCGTACGCAGGTAATTTCTATTCTAATAATTAACATAATCTCTGTCGCTCTCTCATATCTCTTTCTTGAAACCCTTAATAGCCAACAAGTAACAATTGGGTTGGGTTTAGCATTTTCTGTGAGCTACATTGTTGGGCTTTTTATTACGCTCTCGCTTCTAAAAAAACATACAGGAAAGCTAGCTTTCTCAACCTTCGCCGGCCACCATGCAAAACTCTTCATTGCTTCAGTTCTTGCGATGGCTCCATTCTTTGCAATTGTGTACTTCTTTGAATGGGAGAGCGCAGATTCTTCTCTGATTGTGCGCGTTCTGCGCCTTGCTCTCATCTTGGCTCTCAGTGGGACCTTCTACCTGCTTTTCGCCAAACTATTTAGGGTGGCAGAGATCGCAACTTTGGCCGAGTTTGGTCGCGGGTTGTTAAAGAAAAGGAAAGGTAGGCTGGATCCATGATTCGTGATCTCGTTATTGTCGGTTCTGGACCTGCTGGGTATACAGCAGCTATTTATGCCTCTCGTGCACAACTCAATCCTGTGCAATATGAGGGTTCTGTCACGGCAGGCGGCGCACTGATGACAACGACAGAAGTTGAAAACTTCCCTGGTTTTGTTGATGGTGTTATGGGTCCAGTACTGATGGAAGATATGCGCAAGCAAGCCGCTCGTTTTGGAACAGAGCTCATCACTGATGATGTTGTTGAGATGGATTTAAAAGGTGCTGTAAAGACAATTAAAGATGGCAGTGGCAATGTAGTTCAGGCGCGCGCGGTAATTCTTGCAACCGGCTCTGCTTATAAGCACATTGGTCTTGCAAATGAGGATCGCTTATCTGGTCGCGGAGTTTCTTGGTGCGCAACATGTGATGGATTCTTCTTTAGAGACCAAACAATTGCTGTTGTCGGTGGTGGAGATTCTGCAGTTGAAGAAGCAACTTTCTTAACAAAGTTTGCAAGCAAGGTAGTTTTGATTCATCGCCGTGATTCGCTACGTGCATCAAAGATCATGGCAGATCGTGCACTCAATAACCCGAAGATTGAAATGCTCTGGAATACAGAAGTGGTCGATATTCTTGGAGATGAGAAAGTTTCTGGTTTATCACTCAAGAACACACTCACTGGTGAATTATCTGAGCGCGACTTTACCGGGCTCTTCGTCGCAATCGGACATATTCCTCGTAGTGAACTGCTTATTGGACAGATTGATCTCGATAGCGAGGGTTATGTAAAGGTAGATGGACGTTCTACACGTACCAACCTCTCAGGTGTATTTGCGTGTGGAGATCTCGTAGATCACACATATCGACAAGCAATTACAGCTGCGGGTTCAGGCTGCCAAGCGGCACTTGATGCTGAAAAATTTCTCGCGCACTAGTAATCTAGATCCCACAGATAAATAGGAGTAGTCATGGCAACCAGCAAAGTAACTGCAGCAAATTTCGATGAAGTAGTACTTAAGAGCAGCACCCCTGTCCTTGTAGATTTTTGGGCTGAATGGTGTGGGCCATGCCGAGCAATTGGACCAATCCTTGAAGATATCTCCAATGAGTACGGGGAAAAGCTCAAGATCGTAAAGCTCAATACCGATGAAGAGTCAGCGATTGCAATTAAATATGGCGTTACATCGATCCCAATGCTAAATGTCTATGTCAACGGTGAAGTCGTTAAGACAATTATTGGTGCAAAACCAAAGCCAGCTCTTCTTAAAGAGCTTGAAGCATTTATTTAAATCGTAAGAGTTTTCGATAATGCATTCACAGCTATCTCCTGATGAGATTCGTTCTTTTCAGCAAGAGCGTGGATTAAATGTCACTGGCGCATTAGATGTTGCTACTGAGCGCGCGCTTGAAGATGCTCGGTGGAAGCTGGGAGATCGCTCTCTCTATCTTCAGTCTTCTCCCTTTATGCATGGAGATGATGTTGCAGCCCTGCAATCACGCCTTACTGAGATGGGATTTGATTGCGGTCGCGTAGATGGAATCTATGGTGAGCGCACTGAATCTGCCGTAAAAGATTTCCAAAAATCAGTGGGTGCAAAAGTTGATGGGCGTTGTGGACCAGAAACAATTATCGCTTTGATTCGTTTAACAAAAATTGTCTCCGGTGGTGTTCCTTCCCAGCTTCGTGAAAGTGCGGCAGCGCGTACTCGTGGCCCCGCTCTTGCAAATAAAGTTATTGTTTTAGATCCTGGTAGCAATGGTGATGAATCAGAAATTGTCTATGACATTGCAGTCCGTATTGAAGGACGTTTACTAGCACTGGGTGCCAGCGTTTTTCTCACACGTGGAGCAAAGAATGCACCAAGTGAATCTGAGAGAATCGCTTTCACAAATACCAATGCCACAGATTTATTTATCTCACTTCATACAGATACTCACGCCAACCCAGCTGCGCAGGGTGTCGCGACATATTATTATGGAAGCGATGCTCATGGTGTCCACTCAGTTGTAGGTGAACGTTTTGCCTCTTTGATACAGCGCGAAATCTGTGCTCGCACAAATCTTCTTAATTGTAGATCTCATGCAAAGACATGGGATGCACTCCGTCTAACAAAAGCGCCATCTGTTCGCGTTGATTGCGGCTATTTAAGCAACGCACAAGATGCAAAGAATTTGGCCACACCGGAATTTCGCGACGCTCTGGCTGAAGCATTCATTATTGCGATTCAGCGCCTTTACTTAGCGGCAGAAGATGATGCCAAAACAGGTACTTTGCGCATTTCAGATCTTCGTAGCGCTGGCATTCGCCGCTAATTAATTACCCCAGCACTACAGGCAATGTGGGAGACTTCTCCCTATGTCCGAGGTCAATACACGATTCCACACAGGTGCTCCGCAAAAGCTAGAAGAACGTTTTGCTGCCCGCGCCGCGGGAATGCTTCCGAGTGAAATTCGTTCACTCTTTGCAGTTGCCTCACGCCCTGAGATTGTCTCTCTCGCAGGTGGAATGCCAAATCTTTCAGCGTTACCGATGGATATGATGGCAAGTGTTGTTAATGAATTGATTCTTTCTAATGGCGCAGAAGCTCTGCAGTATGGCAGTGGGCAAGGCCATCCAAAACTTCGCGAATTAATCTGTGATGTCATGGCACTTGAAGGTATTCGCGCAAATCCAGATGACATTGTGGTCACTACAGGTTCACAGCAGGCGCTAGATCTGATTTCTCGAATCTTTATCGATCCAGGCGATGTTGTATTAGTTGAAGCACCTTCCTATGTGGGTGCACTTGGAACATTCCGCCAATATGAGGCAGCTGTTGTCCATGTTGAGATGGATCAAGATGGAATGGTTCCGCAATCACTGCGCGATGCCATCAAGGTCACGCGTGCCGCAGGTCGCAAAATTAAATTCCTTTATCTCATCCCAAATTATCAAAATCCGACAGGCGTACTCTTGCCTGCCGAGCGACGCACAGAGATTCTGGCGATCTGTCGTGAGGAAGGCATCTTTGTTGTTGAAGATAACCCTTACGGGCTTCTTGGATTTGATCGTCCATCGCCAAATGCGATGCGCGCTGAAGATTCTGAAAATGTTATCTATCTCGGATCATTTTCAAAGACCATCGCATCAGGGCTACGTATTGGTTGGGCTCTTGTTCCGCAATCACTAAAAGATAAATTGGTTATCGCCTCAGAATCTTCAATACTCTGCCCATCAAATTTCACACAGTTAACAATTGCCAACTATTTAACTAACCAACCTTGGCGCGATCAGATTGCAAGCTTCTGTGAGGTTTATAAGGTCCGCCGCGATGCGATGCTTGAATCACTCACCGAACACTTCCCGCAGGAAGCTACGTGGACTAAACCAGGTGGTGGCTTCTACGTATGGGTAAATCTTCCACCTGAAATTGATACAAAGGCGATGATGCCCAAGGCAATTGTTGCCAAGGTTGCCTATGTTCCGGGAACAGCTTTTTACGCAGATGGTTTTGGATCATGGTCGATGCGACTTTCCTATTGCCACCCAACACCAGAACGTATCCGTGAAGGTGTGAAGGCGTTAGGACAAGTTGTTAAGCAAGAGATGTCTCGACGGGGTTCAGCCCTTAATTAACCCTCAATTAAATCGACGATGCGCTGGAGGTCTTCACTTCCAGCGAATTCAATGGTGATCTTTCCTTTGCCTTTTCCTTGTTCAATACTCACACGTGTATCGAGGTAATCGCTTAATAACTCGGCGCTAGCAAGAGCTGCGCCTGAAATTCCCACCTTTGCTTTCTTTTTAGTGCTCTTCTTGGTTGGTCCTGCAATCGCAACAATCTCCTCGGTCGCGCGAACGCTTAAACCCTCTGCAACGATTCTGTTAGCTAACTTTTCGATCTCTTTCTCATCGCTGAGTCCTAAGAGTGCGCGTGCGTGCCCAGCTGAAATTACACCTGCAGCGACTTTACGTTGGACAGTCGGTGGGAGATTAAGAAGGCGCAACATATTGGAAATCAAGGGACGTGATCTTCCTAATTTTGTTGCTAACTCATCATGTGTGCAACCAAAATCTGTAAGTAGACCAGCGTAGGCAGCAGCCTCTTCAAGTGGATTAAGTTGGCTTCGATGGATATTTTCAATAAGGGCTTCGCGAAGTAACTCGTTGTCTGGAGTTTGGCGAATAATGACAGGAATAGTTATAAGCCCAGCAGCTTTTGCGGCGCGAAGTCTGCGCTCGCCCATAATTAATTCATAGCGTCCTTCAGAAACTCTACGAACAACAGGGGGTTGGAGTATTCCAATTTCTTTGATTGATGCAATTAATTCATTGAGTGCATCTTCATCAAAAACTATGCGCGGTTGGCGAGGGTTAGGAGAAATTGAAGAGATTGGTACTTCGTTCTGTTGTGCAACTTCTGTATCGCCGACAGTTAACGATGTTGGGATTAGTGAATCTAAATTTGTTCCGAGTCCCCCGCGTTTTGCACTCATGCGATCTCTCCATCTTTCTTGTAATTAATACTTACAACATTTGAATCAAAGTTTTCTTCCTTGACCTTGCCGCGCTCTGCAATCTCTCGCGCAACTTGCATGTATGCAATCGCTCCCGGTGAAAGTGGGTCATAGGTCATTACAGTTTGGCTATAAGAAGGCGCTTCAGATACACGTACCGCGCGAGGAATTGGAATATCAATAAGTTCATTTGGAAAGTGTGATCGCACATTTGCTGCAACATCATTTGCAAGGCGTGTACGTCCATCAAACATTGTCAGGACTATTGTTGAAAGGTTAAGTGTTGGATTCAATCTCTTTTTTACAACGGCATATGTTTCAAGGAGTTGTGATAATCCTTCTAGTGCGTAGTACTCGGCTTGAATTGGAATCAGTAACTCTTTCGCTGCGGCAAATGCGTTAACAGTTAATAACCCAAGTGATGGTGGACAATCGATAAAGATGTAGTCGTAGTTAACGCTGATTGTTTCTAGCGCTTCTTTAAGTTGTAGCTCACGCGCAACCATCGAAACTAAATTTATTTCAGCATTTGCAAGGGAAGTATTTGATGAGATGCAATCTAGTGATGGAAAGCCGGCGACTTTCTGCACCACTGTTGAAATATCACTGCTTCCCATAAGTACTTCATAGATGCCGGCGTTATCACGATGAGGAACACCTAAAGCTGTACTGGCATTGCCTTGTGGATCTAAATCAATGACGAGGACGCGTAGGCCACCCATAGAAAGGGCTGCTGCAATATTGACTGTTGTGGTGGTCTTTCCGACCCCACCCTTCTGGTTAGCCACGGTGAAGATTCGGGTGGAGGTTGGTTTAGCCATCGCTTCTTTGAGGCGGCGGACACCTATGACCTTCGTTGAGGAAGGTGTTGATGTTTCACGTGAATCATCACCGCTCTGGCTCATTGGCCTATCTAAGCACCCTTTTTAATGGCGACGATGCGCCCAAGCTCAATTCCTTCCAAAGTGATCTCGTGAAGCGTTGCTCCTTTGACCCCTTCCATCTCTGTTGAGGCTGATTCGCCCTTCACGGCAAGGAGGCTGCCTCCGGTTTTAACCATATGCCAGCTCATCTTCTTCAACTTCTCTAAAGGGGCCACAGCTCGAGCGGTAACAAAGTCTGCCGATTTCTTCACATCCTGGGCTCGTCCTCGGATTACCTCAATATTCAAACCTTCGACCGCCTCAGTAAGAAAAGCGACCCTGCGCTCAAGAGGCTCAATCAGTGTGACTGAGAGATCTGGTCGTGCCAGGGCAATGACAATTCCTGGCAACCCAGCTCCTGAGCCGATATCAAAGAGGGATGCCCTTTGGGGAAGGAGTTGAGTGACGGGTAGGCAGTTGAAGATATGGCGCTCCCAGATGCGCTCACCTTCGCGGGGGCCGATGAGGCCCCTTTCGATCCCTGCGGTGGTGAGAAAGTGAGCATAGGCAGTGATCTCATCGAGGCGCTCTGGAAAATAGCGTTCGATCAGTGTTTCACGGGAAACATCGCCTACTGACATAGGGGTTTACGATGGATAAATGACTACGTAGCGACGTGGATCTTCGCCATCAGATTCACTGCTGAGCCCTAAATCCTGAATAGTGTCGTGGATGATCTTGCGCTCAAAAGCGTTCATAGGCTCAAGTTTGATGGCATTTCCAGTCGTGGTCGCCTCTTCAGCCTTCTCTTTGGCAAGAGCTGAGAGCTCTTTGCGGCGGTTGGCGCGGAAGTTATCGATATCGAGCATTAAGCGGCTGCGATCTCCAGTTGCTGTCTGGACAGCAAGACGGGTGAGCTCCTGGATTGAATCGAGGACCTCCCCATCTTTTCCTACGAGATGGCCGAGCTTCCCGCCAGCGATAGCTAGCGATGCGCGTCCATTTTCGACATCGATATCGATATCGCCGTCAAGATCTGCAATATCAAGGAGCGCTTCGAGGTAGTCGGCGGCAATATCGCCCTCTTCCTCAAGCTTTGCAACAGTCTTAGGTGCTTTTTGAGCCTCAAGTGTCGCGGCTTCCTCTGACTGAACTTCTATCTCTTCTACAACTGTCTCGTTCTCTGACATCTCTGCTCCTTGGTTAATTAATCCCTTTTGTCAGGATTGAATGATAATTGTCCGAATTACTTCTTCTTCTTTTTCTTCTTCTTTGGTTGTGCGCGTTGGCCTTTAATCTCTTCCACAGGCGGAGCCGACGGATTGTGAGGATCTGGCTCGACTATCCCGCTCTTCTTAGCTTTTTTACGTTCAAGCTCTTCAAAGGCGGGTGAGCCCGGGGTTGGGTTTCTTTTAATGACGTAGTACTGCTGTCCCCATGTCCAGAAGTTTGTAGTCGACCAGTAGATCAATACACCGACTGGAAAGTTAACGCCTGAGATTGCAAAAATAAGTGGGAATAAGTACAACATGATTTTCTGCTGTTGCAACATCATATTGTTGCTTGAATCCATCTTTGGCATTCCTTTTGTCATTAATTGACGCTGGGTTGTAAACGTTGTTGCTGACATAAGAAAGATGAGAAAAACGGTGACAAGTTTTACCTGTATGTCATCACTGCCCAAGAAAGTTTCAGAGATTTTCGCTCCAAAGAATTCAGCTTGGGCAGCACTGGTTAGATAATCGCCTTTAAGGAATCCTCGTGCGATTGGCGCAGAAACACCTGCATCAGTTTTTGCAGCGATTCCATTAAGTACTGTGAAGAGTGCGAAGAAGATTGGTGCCTGAGCAAGAATTGGGAAACATGATGCAAGAGGGTTTGTTTTATGCGTTTTGTAGAGCTTCATCATCTCTTCTGATTGCTTCTGGCGATCATCTTTATACTTCTTTTGAATCTCCTTCATTTGTGGTTGAAGGGCGGTAAGTGCGCGCTGGCTCTTAATTTGTTTTACAAAGAGTGGGATTAAAACAATTCGGATAACTACTACAAGACCCATGATTGAGAGCGACCAGGTAACACCACTATCTTTTCCAAGGAGCGGTGAGAGCAGATTATGGAATAGAACAATGATTCCCGATACGAGGTTGTAAAGAGGATTGAGAATAAAGCCCATGGTTATGCCGCCGCTTTCATGCTCTGAAGTGATTGCTCTGTAATGGTTTTTTCTTCTGTTTGTACCTTTACGTAGTCAACTCCGCCATGTGACCATGGATTGCATCGCATCACTCTCCATGTAGCCATCGCGACTCCTTTAAATCCGTAACTTTGAATTGCGGTGAGCGCGTAGCTTGAACATGATGGGTAGTACTTACAACGAGGAGCAAATGCTGGGGAGATGAACTTTTGGTAAAAGCTAATCAGAAGTGTGAGTGGAGATAGAAGTAACTTCATTACCTGCTCACATTCTTCTGGCTGCGAGAGATCAAACCTGAAATTAACCGTGAGAGCTCGTCGGTATACCCAGGTGCGCTCTTTAACACCCGCACCACAAAGAGTGAGTTGGTTGGAAAGGTGTCAACGATTGGCGCTAGATCATGTCGAAGCTGGCGGGCGATGCGATGGCGCATTACTGATCCGCCAACTGATTTATTAATGATGAGTCCACACTTAGCTGGTAGTTCATTACCGGCGGCAGGGGAAATGTAGAGATATCCAACAAGGTTGCTTGAAGTCAGACGAAGTCCGCTCTTTGTTGCTTTAGCAAAATCTTCGCTTGTAGTAAGACGTGCCTTCTTTGGAAGCACTTTATTGCTCCGCGTTCTTCTAGCTTTTACGCTGAAAGACGTGAGCGACCCTTGGCACGACGGGCAGCAAGAACAGCACGACCTGCACGTGTTGCCATGCGAGCGCGGAATCCGTGCTTCTTGGCGCGACGACGAGTATTAGGTTGGTAGGTGCGCTTTGTCATAGGTAAAACTCCTTCGTGTTAAATCTCTTTCATCGATCGAGCCCGGTTCGGCCTCGGATTCATAAATGCGGGGGAAGCAAGGAGGCAACGGTAGAGGTGTGGATAGGCGCGGGTCAAACTCGCTCCAATCCTGGGGCTTGGGGGTGGGGTAGGCGGGCGATTGTGGATAACTACTTGCGCTTTTCGCTAAAGAGCTCTACTTTTCGACTTCTCCACAGGCTATCCGCCGAATTTGGGATTTTGTAGGCCTCAACCCCTACTTTAGACCACAGCCTGTGGATAACTTTGTGGATATCTTTGGGGGCTTATATGGCAGTTGTAGACATTGAATTAGGTGCCCTCTGGGAACGGGTAATTGAGCATGTCTCTATCGGGGAGCCTCAACATCGCGCATTTTTAATGATGACCAAAGCCCTTGGGTTGATTCAAAGTGAAGATGGAACCAACCTTCTCGTCGCAGCGCCAAATGCTTTTGCTAAAGATGTCCTCGAGTCTCGCCTTCGCATTGTTGTTAACGAAGTATTAACCCGTGAATTGGGCGCGAAGACAAATATTGCGGTGATGATCGATGAAACTATCGAACTCGCCGATCTCCCTGCACCAACTGTGGTTGTTGAAAACGCATCTGTCGCCAGCGCACCAAAAACTTTAGGTCGCGATGCATCCGGTTCTCCTAGAAGTGAAGAGTCCTCACAGCTTAACCCTCGTTATATTTTTGAGACTTTCGTTATCGGTTCAACAAATCGTTTTGCTCACGCTGCTGCTGTAGCTGTAGCAGAAGCCCCAGCAAAAGCTTATAACCCGCTATTTATTTATGGTGATTCCGGTCTTGGTAAGACCCACTTATTGCACGCTATTGGTGCCTACGCCAAAGAGTTATATGGCAATGTCCGTGTGCGTTATGTCTCTTCGGAAGAGTTCACCAATGACTTTATTAACTCAATTCGTGACGATAAAGCATCTGCTTTCCAACGCAGATACCGCGATCTAGATATTTTGCTTGTTGATGATATTCAATTCTTGGAAAATAAAGAGCGCACCCAAGAAGAGTTCTTCCATACATTTAACACTTTATATAACGCTAACAAACAGATTGTTATCTCTTCAGATCGCCCACCTAAACAACTGACAACACTTGAAGATCGTTTGCGTAGCCGATTTGAGTGGGGGTTGATTACAGATATTCAGCCACCTGAACTTGAAACGCGTATTGCAATCCTTCGTAAAAAAGCCGCGCAAGATAAGTTAAATGCACCGGGTGATGTTCTTGAATTTATCGCAAGTAAAATCTCTACTAACATCCGCGAGCTTGAAGGTGCACTTATTCGTGTGACAGCTTTTGCATCCCTTAACCGCCAGCCGGTTGATATGGGCCTTGCTGAAATTGTCTTGCGTGATTTGATTCCTAGCGATTCAACCCCTGAAATCACAGCTCCAACAATCATGGCTGCCACCGCTTCGTATTTCAGCCTGACTATTGATGATCTTTGCGGAACCTCCCGCTCCCGTGTTCTTGTTAACGCCCGCCAAATCGCGATGTACCTCTGCCGCGAACTCACAGAGCTTTCTCTTCCAAAGATTGGCCAAACTTTCGGGGGGCGCGATCACACCACTGTGATGCATGCCGACCGGAAGATTCGCCAATTGATGGCGGAGAGACGATCGATCTATAACCAAGTCACCGAACTCACCAATAGAATTAAGGTGGCTGCAAAAAATTAAATAAAGGTTGGATTAGGTAGAAATGTCCGTATTGGACGTCTTTACCCCCAACTGTGGAAAACTTGTGGATAACTGTGGGTAACTCCCTCGTTTCTGTGGGTAAGGCGCGATAAACACCTCGCTCACCAGAAGCTCAAATAAAGATTTTTGGGTGCGGGGGGATTTATCCACAAAAAAACGGTGGTTACCCACCGCCTACCCACATAGTGGTTTCTCTTAATAAAGGCGTAGAGCAGGACTTTTATTTCTTTTGGGGCGTTTCTCCACAAGAAATGTCTCTGGTTACTACTACTACCTTTATATATAGAAATCCTCTCCACACACGAACATTTCCAAGTCGGCACAGGTGTGCCAGACTTTCGAGAAGAGAAGTAGAAGGTGGTAGCAGGTGAAATTTACAGTTGACCAGCAAGGGCTCACTGATGGCGTGAATTGGGTTTCGCGCAGCCTTTCAACCCGCCCAATTAAAACCGAACTACTTGGCATCGTTATCGACGCCACTGGTGATGAAGTGTTTCTATCTGGTTCAGATTTAGAGACCTCAAGCAAAGCTCACTTTGCTGCAGATATCGTCACAAAAGGAAAAGTTTTGGTTCCCGGAAAACTACTTGCTGAAATTTGTAGGTCTCTTCCAAATAAACCGATCACTATCGCACTTGATGGCAGACGAGTACTTGTTACATCTGGCGCAGCTAAATTCACGCTCCCAACACTGTCAATCGACGAGTACCCACACCTTCCAGAACTTCCTGAAGGAACCGGCGTTGTAGCAAGTGACACCTTCGCTCAAGCTGTAGCTCAAGTAGCTGTAGCTGCAGGACGCGATGACTCACTTCCTACACTCACAGGCGTACATGTTGAGATCACAGAAGATAGCGTCACACTCGCTGCAACCGACCGATACCGTTTAGCGGTCCGTGAATTTACATGGCAACCATCACAACCCGGTGTATCAACAACTGCGCTATTACGCGGTCGCACAATCGCTGAAGCAGCAAAATCACTTGTTGGATCTAAAAACGTTTCACTTTCAATCGCACCAGCAGTAAACAGTGATCGTTTAGCTGGTTTTGCCGCCGCGGGAAAAACAATGACATCACGTATGTTGGATGGCACCTTCCCTCCATACCGCCATCTCCTTGATCAGAACATCATCTCAACAGCAGTTGTTGAAGTGGCACCATTTTTAGAGTCTGTGCGACGCGTTGCACTTGTAACCGACAAAACCGTTCCACTCCGTCTTGAATTTAACGGAACAACTGTCTCTCTAGAAGCTGGCGCGGGAGAAGAAGCGCAAGCAACTGAAGCAATCGATATTTTACTTACCGGTGAACCAATCTCAATCGCATTTAACCCAACCTTTTTAAGCGACGGTCTCCAAGCTGTTGGAACACTATTTGTTCAAATATCTTTCACTGGATCAAATAAGCCAGCAATTTTGATGGGTAAAAATGAGGCCACCGGAAATGTTGTAGAAAATTACCGCTACCTCCTCATGCCTATGAGATATGCATCTTAAGAAGTTATCACTTACACATTTCCGTTCATACGAAAACCTTGAACTCACTTTTGAACCAGGTGTAAATACTTTTATCGGTAATAACGGCTGCGGCAAAACCAATATCGCTGAAGCACTAATTTACTTAGGTTTTCTCTCATCACACCGAGTTTCGACTAACGCACCTTTAATCCAAGGTGAGGGCGACCAAGCAATTATTCGTGCGGAGATCTTTAGCGACAACAGAACACTCATGGTTGATTTAGAGATCAATGCAAATAAAGCGAACCGCGCTCGCATCAACCAAAACCCAACAAAATCCCAACGCGAGATTCTCGGTGCCCTCCAAGTTATCTACTTCTCCCCTGAAGATCTTGATCTTATACGAGGAGAACCCACACAACGCCGTGATTTCCTCGATAAATTACTAATAACCCGCACCCCACGCCTTACAGGTGTGATCTCTGATTATGACCGTGTGGTGAGACAGAGAAATACACTCCTTAAAACCCGCGCACCTGAAAGTTCGCTAGCGCCATGGACTGAACAACTCATCTCACTTGGTGCACAGCTCACCGCAGAACGTATTTCATTAGTTGAAAAACTCAACCCGTATGTCGCAGCGCACTACGCCAAACTCAACAAAGTAAAGGCAGCTTCAATCGTTTATAAATCTTCTACAGATGGTTTAACCACAGATACCGATAGCAATATCGCGGTACTTACCGAGAAACAAAAAGAGGCCGCACATAATGAGAGTGAACGCGGTGTCAGTCTTATTGGTCCGCACCGCGACGATCTTCATTTACACCTAGGAGATTTTCCAGCGAAAGGTTATGCCAGCCACGGCGAATCATGGTCGATGGCTATTGCGCTTCGCATTGGATCTTTTACACTTTTACGCGATGAAGGTTCTTCACCCATTCTTATCCTCGATGATATTTTTGCAGAACTCGACACCGCTCGACGCGCGCAACTTGTTGCGATTACGCATTTAGCAGAACAAACATTTATCACAGCAGCTGTTGAGAGTGATCTCCCTGCAGATCTATTAACCCAACGTTTTTATGTGACTCCTGGAAAAGTCTCGCGTGAAGCAGGTGATGTATGAGCGCAAAGAGAGTCGATCTTGCACTCGAACTATTCCGTAGCTACAAAACTGGGTTCACAAGAAAAGTTAGGCCTCCGGTTGTAGAGCGCACAACAACTCCAGGAGATCCCACACTAATTAGTGATGTGTTAACAAATCTTGTCTCTGATCGACAATGGGAATCTGGTTTAGCTGAAGGAAATCTCTTTGCGCAGTGGGAGAAAGTTGTTGGAAACGATATTGCTACACACGCGACACCAATCTCAATTCTCGATGGCGTGCTTCTTATTCAATGTTCATCAACTGCATGGGCTACACAATTACAGTCAGTGCACGATCAACTTGTAGCCACAATCTCATCTAGTGCTCCAGGAGCCCTTGTGGAATCCTTAAGATTTATCGGCCCAACCGCCCCATCATGGAAAAAAGGGATCCGTACGATCCGCGGGGCTCGGGGACCCCGAGACACCTACGGCTAATAGGTACCCTCACCCTGCGCGAGATCGCGAGCCTAATCCCCACCCTAGGGCTTATCTGGGGTTTACCAATTCTCTTTTCACGATAGGATTTCGACCTGCTATTAAGGAATTCCCCCTCTATAGCCCCATAGCCAGTCTTTAGGAGTCCATGTGAGCGAAAAATCCGGCGGCTACGACGCCAGTTCGATCACAGTTCTTGAGGGACTAGCCGCTGTCCGTAAACGCCCAGGCATGTATATCGGCTCCACAGGAGAGCGCGGCCTACACCACCTCGTCTATGAAATCGTCGATAACGCAGTGGATGAAGCGCTCGCCGGATATTGCACCGAAGTAAATGTGACCCTGATGGAAGATGGCTCGGTTCAAGTCGTTGATAACGGCCGCGGAATTCCAGTAGATATCCACCCAGTCGAAAAGAAGCCAGCTCTTGAAGTTGTTCTCACTGTTTTGCACGCCGGCGGAAAATTTGGAGACGGTGGCTACTCGGTCTCTGGTGGTTTACACGGTGTTGGTGTCTCAGTTGTAAACGCACTTAGCTCAGATCTTTCAGTTGAGGTTCACCGCGATGGATTTATCTGGCGTCAAAGCTACAAGATCGGTGTACCTAACGCGCCTGTCGCAAAAGGTGAAGCATCTACGCGCACTGGAACAACTGTGCAATTTTGGCCAGACGACGAAATTTTCGAATCAACAGACTTCTCTTTTGAAATTCTCTCCACCCGTTTCCGCGAGATGGCATTCCTTAACCGCGGCCTCATTTTAACTTTGACAGATCTTCGTCCCGGACATGTTGATGAAAAAGGCGATCCAATTGCGGTTCGCTATCAATACCAAGGTGGAATCGCAGACTTTGTGAAGCATTTGAATTCAACCCGCGGCGAACAACATAAATCAATTATTTTTATTCAGGCAGAAGATAAAAAACTTAAAATTAGCCTTGAAGTTGCAATGCAGTGGAATACTGGATTTTCTGAATCCGTCTACACCTTCGCCAACACTATCCACACACATGAGGGTGGAACCCATGAAGAAGGTTTCCGCACAGCGCTGACTTCAATTGTAAATAAGTTTGGTGAAGAGCAAGGTTTTATTAAAAAGAAAGAAGATCGCCTTACTGGAGATGATGTTCGTGAAGGACTTACCGCGATTGTCTCTGTGAAATTAGCAGAGCCACAATTCGAAGGACAGACAAAGACAAAACTCGGAAACACCGAAGCAAAATCATTTACCCAGAAAGCTGTCAACGAATTTCTCACTCAGTGGTTTGAGGCAAACCCTGGCGAAGGTAAAGACATTGTTCGCAAAAGTATTGATGCAGCGGCAGCACGCGTAGCAGCGCGTAAAGCGCGCGACCTGAGCCGTAACCGCAAAGGTCTACTTGAAGGGCGTGGCATGCCCGGCAAACTCGCAGATTGCCAATGGACTGACCCAGCAAAGTGTGAGCTCTATATTGTTGAAGGTGACTCTGCAGGCGGATCAACAAAAGGTGGGCGCGACTCACGCAACCAAGCGGTACTACCTATCCGCGGAAAAATTCTCAACGTTGAAAAAGCTCGGATTGATCGCGTTCTACAAAACAATGAAGTACAAGCGCTCATCACTGCGTTAGGCACTGGTATTCACGATGATTTCGATCTACAGAAACTTCGTTATCACAAGATTATTTTGATGGCAGATGCTGACGTTGATGGTCAACATATCCGCACACTCTTACTCACACTTCTTTTTCGCTTTATGCGCCCTTTGATCGAAAATGGTTATGTGTACTTAGCGCAACCACCACTGTATAAACTAAAATGGGGCGGCAAAGATCCTGTTGAGTACGCATTTAGCGATCGCGAACGCGATGGTATGATCAAAATTGGTTTAGATGCTGGAAAGCGCCTTCCTAAAGATGATGGAATCCAACGCTTTAAAGGTCTTGGTGAAATGCCAGCAAAAGAGTTGTGGGATACAACTATGGACCCAGAGCACCGCGTACTTGTTCAAGTAACACTTGAAGATGCTGCAGCTGCTGACGATCTCTTCTCAGTACTTATGGGTGAAGATGTTGAACAACGTCGCCAATTTATTCAACGCAACGCTAAGGATGTTAGGTTCTTGGATATCTAATGGCTAAAGATAAAGACGAGACACCAATAGATCGCACTGGCATGGCAAATCCTGGCGATGATTTTGATCGCGTAGAAACAATCGATCTTCAAGTTGAGATGGCGCGCAGTTATCTCGACTATGCAATGTCAGTTATTGTCGGACGAGCACTTCCAGATGTTCGAGATGGGCTAAAGCCTGTTCACCGCCGCGTTTTATATGCAATGTATGACGCTGGCTATCGCCCAGATAAGGGTTACTACAAATCTTCACGTATCGTTGGTGATGTTATGGGTAATTACCACCCACACGGAGACGGAGCGATCTATGACACCGTTGTTCGTTTAGCTCAGTCATGGTCATTGCGTTATCCATTAGTTGATGGCAACGGAAACTTCGGTTCACCCGGTAACGATCCAGCCGCTGCGATGCGTTATACAGAAGCACGGCTATCTCCTATCGCGATGGAGATGATGCGCGATATCGATGAAGATACCGTCAACTTTGTCCCTAACTACGATGGCCGATCACACGAACCTGTAGTTCTCCCAAGCCGCTTACCTAACCTTCTTGTTAACGGAAGTGCTGGTATCGCAGTTGGAATGGCTACAAATATTCCACCACATAACTTACGCGAGATTTCACAAGCAGTCTTTTTAGCTTTAGAAAATCCAGACATGCCATCTGATGAATTGCTCAACGAGATGATCAAAATCGTTAAAGCTCCAGATTTTCCTACAAAGGCGCTGATCGTTGGTCGCATAGGAATTGAAGAGGCATACCGCACAGGCCGTGGATCAATCACTATGCGCGCTGTTGTAAATGTCGAAGAGATTAACAAGCGCACATGTTTGGTAGTCACCGAACTCCCATATCAAGTGAACCCAGATAACTTGGCACTCAAGATCGCAGAGCTTGTTAAAGATGGAAAAATTAAAGGTATTGCAGATGTTCGCGATGAAGGTAATGAGCGCCTTGGACAACGTCTTGTTATTGTTCTACAGAACAGCGCTATTCCAAAAGTTGTTCTTAATAACTTGTATAAACAGACACAATTACAAGATACATTCGGCGCAAATATGTTGGCACTTGTCGATGGCGTGCCACGCACGCTGCGCCTTGATGAATTCATCAAGTACTACATCGAACACCAAGTCGAAGTTATTGTCCGCCGCACAAAGTATCGCCTTACTGAAAAAGAGAAGCGTGCACATATCCTTAAAGGTTACCTCAAAGCTCTCGATGCACTTGATGCCGTCATCGCGCTGATCCGTGCATCAACAACACCTGAAGAAGCTCGCACAGGTTTGATGAAACTCCTTGATGTTGATGAGATTCAAGCTAATGCAATTCTAGATATGCAGTTGCGTCGCATCGCTGCCCTTGAACGCCAGAAGATCAACGATGAGTACGACGGCCTTATGGCAGATATCGTTGAACTCAACGCAATCTTGGCCTCAGAATCTAAACAGCGCGAAATTATTAAGACAGAGCTTGCAGATCTTGTAGCCAAATATGGAGATGATCGCCGTACACAGCTTGTTGCAAGCGAGGGTGATTTCTCTGCCGAAGATCTCATCCCAGACCAAGATGTTGTTGTCACAATTACTCACGGCGGATATTCAAAGCGCACCAACGCGGATCTCTATAAATCACAGCGACGCGGAGGCCGCGGAGTAAAGGGTGCAGCTCTTAAACAAGATGACATCGTTGATCACTTCTTTGTCGCTTCCACCCACGACTGGTTGCTCTTTTTTACCAACGAAGGTCGTGTTTATCGTGCCAAAGTTCACGAATTGCCTGATGCGGGCCGCGATGCACGCGGACAGCATGTGGCGAATCTTTTAGCATTTAAACCACAAGAGCAGATCGCAGAAGTTGTCTGGTTTAAGTCTTACGACGTGGTTCCATACCTTGTTCTTGCAACAAAAAACGGTCTCGTTAAAAAGACCGCGCTTAAGGAATTTGATTCACCTCGCAGTGGTGGGCTGATTGCGATCTCACTTAAACCAGGGGATGAAGTAGTTGCCGCAGCGCTGGTTGATAAAGATGACGAACTTCTTCTTGTCTCTAAGAAAGCGATGTCATTGCGATTCACATCAGATGATGAGTCACTTCGTCCCATGGGGCGTTCAACAAGTGGTGTAATCGGAATGAAGTTCCGCGCCGGCGATGAATTACTTTCTATGTCACGTATTAACTCATCCAACGCCAAATCATTTGTCTTCACTGCAACAAATGGTGGCTATGGAAAGAAGACTCCGGTTGAGGAGTATCGACTTCAAGGTCGAGGCGGTATTGGAATTAAGGCGGCAAAGATCGATGAAAGCTCACGCGGCTCTCTCGTCAGCGCTCTTGTAATTTCAGATAGTGATGAAGTTCTTGCAATTACATCTACCGGAACTGTGATGCGCACACCAGCGGCTGAAGTTCGCCAGACCGGCCGCGATTCGATGGGTGTACGCCTAGTTAATCTTGACGAAGGAGTAAGCCTGCTTTCAGTCACACGTAATGGCGAAGATGAGATTTCTGAGGAAAAGCAGTAGTCTTCACGCCTGTAGTTATAGAGGCCGTTTTGGCGACTTGATCAATTTCAAGTAACCTTGCGCCTGCTGCACGCGGCATTAGTCGCATGCGGGCCTATAGCTCAGCCTGGTTAGAGCGCTTCCCTGATAAGGAAGAGGTCGGTGGTTCAAGTCCACCTAGGCCCACCCGTTCTAATACGGGGACCTAGCTCAATTGGTAGAGCACCGCCTTTGCAAGGCGGGGGTTAGGGGTTCGATTCCCCTGGTCTCCACAATCGTTTCATTCATTACTCCAACTTCTAGAATGGTGCTCACAATGACAACTGCAACTCTCCACACAAATCTCGGCGACATTGTTATTGAAATGTTTGAGTTCCAAGCGCCAAAGACAGTTGCAAACTTTGTTGGTCTTGCAACAGGCACCAAGGAGTACACCGATTTTTCAACACGTGAGAAGAAGACCGGAAACTTTTACGACGGTCTCATCTTTCACCGCGTCATCAAAGGATTCATGATCCAAGGTGGTTGCCCAGTAGGTCAAGGTTTCGGAGACCCAGGATATAAATTTGAAGATGAATTTCACGGCGAACTTTCATTTGATCGCCCATACCTATTGGCAATGGCTAACTCTGGGCCAAATACAAATGGTTCACAGTTCTTTATTACCGTTGGCCCAACACCACACCTTAACCGCAAGCACTCAATCTTCGGTGAAGTAAAGGATGCTGCAAGCCGAGCTGTTGTTGATGCAATTGCAACAACAAAGGTAGACGATCGTGATAAGCCACTCGTAGATGTTGTTATTAACAGCGTCACCGTTGCATAACTCTTAATCCAATGAAGGCTCAGCGCTCTGCGACTATCGGCCTCATCACAATAATCTGCGGATTCTTTCTCTGGCAGAAAATTGATCCGCTGATCATTAATAATTTTTACCTTCCGCCTCTTGTAGATATACAGAGCTTTGGTCAGTGGTATCGCCTCTTTACTGTGGCGCTCATGCACGATCAAACAAGTGATATTCCGTATCACCTTGCATTTAATATGGTGGCTCTACACTCACTAGGCACCCAGATCGAATCACTTCTTGGAAAATCAAAGTTTCTTGTAATTTTCTTTATCTCACTCCTTGCCGGCTCACTGACTTCGGCATATTTCCTGCCATTTAACGGCTACTCAATCGGAGTATCTGGCGCTGTCTTTGGCCTCTTTGGCGCGATCTTGGTGATCTACAGGAAGTACCGGGCTGATATAAAGAGTGTTCTCGTAACCGTCGGTCTCAACCTGGCAATTGGCTTTACCATCCCTAATATCGACTGGAGAGCCCACGTAGGGGGTCTACTAGGTGGAGCCGTGGCGGCAAAGGTTCTTATCCACAAGTAAACCCACAGCTGTGGATGAATTACACCGTTGTAATTTAGCTCTTTATATTACGGAGCAAGACTTGAGCAACATCTAGGACTTCAACATCTGACTCTCGAGCTGTCATTCCATCACCGATCATTATGCGACAGAACGGACAACCAACTGCAACTTCCTGAACTCCAGTTGCTATCGCTTCATCAACACGGTTGAGGTTGATACGTGTTCCAAGTTTCTCTTCCATCCACATACGAGATCCGCCACCACCGCAGCAGAATGATCGCTCTTGATTACGTGGCATCTCTTCGATGTCACAACCAGAAGCTTCAAGGAGTTCGCGAGGTGGCGCATAGATCTGATTGTGACGACCGAGATAGCAAGGATCATGGAATGTAATTTTCTGATCCGCCTTATGTGGACTTGTCTTTAAGCGACCTTCACGGACCAAAGTATTAAGAAGTTGTGTGTGATGCAACATCTCGAGCTCGTAACCACTCTGTGCGTAATCGCGACCGATTGTTGTAAAGCAATGCGGGCAAGTAACAACAACTTTTTTCTTACCCTTTGGTCGATCACCGAATGTCTCTTTAAATGTTTCGATATTTTCACGCGAAAGAATTTGATACAAGAATTCATTACCGGCACGGCGTGCAGCATCTCCCGTACATGTCTCCTTCTTACCAAGAACAGCAAAGTTCACACCAGCCATATGTAATAACTCTGCAACAGCTTTTGTAGTTTTCTTCGCGCGATCTTCATACGCTCCCGCGCAACCAACCCAGAACAAATATTCAACTTCTTCAGGAAGCTCACCTTCAACGAGGCGCACTGGGAAATCACACTCGGCAATCCACCCTTCGCGATCTGCGCGGTTAGCACCCCATGGATTTCCGGTCTTCTCTAGATTTCTAAATGTTCCACCGAGTTCAGTTGGAAATTCTGATTCAACCAGCACTTGGAAGCGACGCATATTAACGATGTGATCGACATGCTCAATATCTACTGGGCACTCTTCAACGCAAGCGCCACAGGTAGTACAAGACCATAAAACATCAAGTGAAATAGGGGCGTTATCGCCTACTAAAGCCTCATTATCTACAACCTTTGCCATCGCGTGATCGCGCATCGCCATAATCAATAGTTTTGGCGAGAGAGGTTTATCTGTATGCCAAGCAGGACATTGCGATTGGCAGCGACCACATTCGGTACATGTAGTCATATCGAGCAGACCCTTCCAAGAAATGTCCGCTCGTGTGCCTAAACCAAAAACATCATCTTCTTTTGGATCTTCAAAATCGATTGGCGCACCATGTGAAAGCATTTCAGGAAGAGCGCCAAGTGAATTACTGCCATCGCTATTGCGCTTATAAAAGATATTAAAGAAGGCTAAAAAGCGGTGCCAAGCAATACCCATGGTGAGGTTGCTTGCAATGACAATAAACCAAGCCATTGATGCGATAATTTTAATCGCAGCAACAATAACAATTGCATTCTCGATCGCACCAGTACTCCAACTGCTGAAGAAAACTACAGCCGGCCAAGAAAGCGCGTAATGCCAATTCCATGATTCTTCTCCAGCAAGTGCGCCTTCTAATCCGCGGAGTGCAATCACAGCAAAGACGATTACTAAAATTGTTGCTTCGACGTAATACGCCTTACCCATTCCAGAACCTGAGAAACGATTGGCACGCTCTGGTTTCAAACGAGTGACTTGGCGAATACCAATCAAAGTCACGATGCCGATACCAGTAGCCCAACCAATAAGTTCTGACATAAATTCATAAGGAATGAAGTGACCAATGATCGGCAGAGCAAACTCTGGCGAAATCAATTGTCCGTAAGCGGTGACCAAAGTTCCAAAAAGTGCACCGAAACCAATCATTACAAACCAGTGTGCAATTCCTGTAGCGGTGAAGTTGAGCATCTTTGTGTGGCCTAAAACTTCTTTAAGCATGTTCGCTAAACGAGCACCCTTGTTATCGCCGCGCGTTGGATCTGGTTGGGCCTTCTTATAAGTGGCAAGAAGTTGGCGCACCCGCACCGCAAGTTGAACCAGAGCTATGACGGTCACCCCGTAGGCCAGTGATGCGAGGGCAATCTGAAGGGGCGACATGAGGGCTAGGTTATCTCTCCGTCCAGCCATAGTTGGGGCGGGAATAATTCGAGTGGGAGCCCTGTTCTACCTCTTGGAAACCTGAGTCGCATCGACTCAATCTCTTGTGTAAGATGGACTCAGGTTTAACCGCCTCGACCTCATAGCGAGCTCGAGTGAGTTACTAAAGGTAAGAAAAGGGAGTCATAACCATGGCTAGAGCAGTCGGAATCGACCTCGGAACAACAAATAGCTGCGTCAGCGTCCTTGAAGGTGGCGAGCCAACAGTCATCGCCAACGCCGAAGGCGCTCGCACCACCCCATCGATCGTCGCCTTTGCCAAGAACGGCGAGGTTCTCGTCGGTGAAGTCGCAAAGCGCCAATCGGTTACAAACGTTGAACGCACCATCCGCTCAGTCAAGCGCCACATGGGCACCAACTGGACGATGGATATCGATGGCAAGAAGTACACACCACAAGAAATTTCTGCACGCATTCTGCAAAAGCTTAAGCGCGATGCAGAGGCATACCTCGGTGAAACTGTTACTGATGCTGTAATCACAGTACCTGCGTACTTCTCTGACGCAGAACGTCAAGCAACAAAAGAAGCTGGTGAAATCGCCGGGCTTAATGTTCTTCGCATTATTAACGAGCCAACAGCTGCAGCTCTTGCATACGGTCTTGATAAGGCCGATCAAGAACAAACAATTCTTGTCTTTGACTTAGGTGGCGGAACATTTGACGTTTCACTTCTTGAAATCGGTGATGGAGTTGTTGAAGTAAAAGCTACTGCTGGCGATAACCACCTCGGTGGTGACGATTGGGATCAAGCACTTGTTGATTACCTCGTACAAACATTTGGATCAAAGAACGGTATCGATCTCACAAAAGATAAGATGGCGATGCAACGTATTCGTGAAGCAGCCGAAAAGGCGAAGATTGAACTTTCATCTTCACAGCAAGCGGCAATCAATCTTCCTTACATCACAGTTGATGCAGAGAAGAATCCACTCTTCTTAGATGAAACAGTTACTCGCGCACAATTCCAGCAACTCACCGCAGATTTACTTGATCGCTGCAAGAAGCCTTTCCAGCAGGTACTTAAGGATTCTGGAATCGCAATCTCTGCAATCAAGAGCGTTGTTCTTGTTGGTGGATCAACTCGTATGCCGGCAGTTGTAGATCTCGTTCGCGATCTCACTGGTGGAAAAGAGCCAAATAAGGGCGTAAATCCTGATGAAGTTGTTGCAGTTGGTGCATCCCTTCAGGCTGGTGTTCTTAAGGGCGAAGTGAAGGATGTTCTCCTTCTTGATGTCACACCACTCACACTTGGTATCGAAACCAAAGGTGGCGTTATGACACGCATGATCGAGCGCAACACAACGATCCCTACGAAGCGCAGTGAAATCTTTACAACAGCCGATGACAATCAGCCTGCTGTACAGATTCAGGTCTATCAGGGTGAGCGCGAAATGGCTGCTTACAACAAGAAGCTCGGCATGTTCGAGCTCTCAGGTATCG
>Ga0222712_10001277_pt1 | contig 31573 bp, 31 predicted proteins | sample C33_657DmetaG_FD_165043 | JGI IMG/M metagenome (GOLD analysis project Ga0222712, IMG submission 165043) | Estuarine water microbial communities from San Francisco Bay, California, United States - C33_657D | ecosystem: Environmental > Aquatic > Marine > Unclassified | place: USA: California...
GAGAGTTATGGGATAGTAATTACACAAAAGAATTAAAAGATAAAATTACAATTCCATTTAAAACAAAATCTGATACTGAAATAATTCTTAATGCTTATTGTGAATTTGGAACTGATTCATTCAAAGATTTGGATGGGATGTTTTCATTTGCAATAGTTGATACCAAAATTAATAAAATATTTGTAGTTAGAGATTACGTTGGTGAGTTACCTTTATGGTATGCAATTGATAACGATGGTAAGATGGTATTTTGTTCTGAAAAGAAAGGATTGCCAATATCAGAACTTTATGAAAAGCAAGTAAAGGCAATTTATCCAGGAACTTACTTAGAATACAACTATAAAACATTAGAACATTCAACACAAACTTATTATAAACTTCCAAATGAAATAATAAATGATGATAGAGAAACTATCGTTACGAATATTAGAACAATGTTGGAAGAAGCTGTAAAAGTTAAGATGGTATCAGATGTTCCTATTTGTACTATTCTTAGCGGTGGTATTGATTCCGTTATCACTACATATATTCTTTCTAAAATTAAACCTGATATTGAAGCATTCGTTGTATCAATGGGTGATGGGGATACTAAAAATGATGATATAAAATACGCTAGAATTGCTGCAAAAGAATTTGGAGTAAAATTGCATGAAATTATTTTAACCGAACAGGATGTTGAAGATGCGGTTAAAGAAACTCTTTATGTTATTGAGCAAGGTAGATGGCAAAACGTTGGTAGTGCAATTGCACAAATAGCATTATCTAAAAAGATAAATGAGTTAGGATTCAAAGTTGTATTTAGTGGTGACCTATCTGATGAGATATGGGGTAGTTATGGGCACATTCAAGCGTTCCATTACAAACCCGAAGATTACGATAAGGCCAGAAGAAAATTAGTAGAAGATGTACATAAGACAAACTTCTTAACAACAAACCAATCTATTATGTGGGGTGGAACCGTTGAGGTAAGAACTCCGTATAGTTGGAGACCGTTTGTTGAATATACTTTGAATATTCCACCATTATATCAAAAAGAAGGTGGACATATGAAACCTCTATTAAGGGCTGCATTCAAAGGTGAGATTTCCGATGAACTATTATATAGACCTAAAGTTTACTTCGCAAAAGGATGTAGGACAGGTGATATGATGGAAGCTAAAAAAGATATTTTGAAATCTCAATTAAAATCCTTATATTTGTATAAAGACGAAATAAACTTAAATAAATTCTTTCAATATGCTTAATTTTGTAAAAGCTGAAAAAGGTACAACTGAAATGATTGAAGCTGTAAATCAAGCTTCAACTATTATTGATTTGTATCCTGAAATATTTCCACACTTATATAAGCAAGGCTTTAAGTTGGAAAAGTATATTGAAAAAGGTGGTATGATACTGCAAGACGGTGTTGTTATCACTTTTGGAAAATATAAATCTCATGGTAGAATGAGTAAAAACGCTACCACATATAAAAAGAAAGGAGATTATATTCTTCATCAAATTGCAACAAATCACTCTAAAACAAATGCTTCAAAAGAAGTATTAGATGAGTTTGTAGAATATTGTAAATCACAACATGCAGAGAATCTATTCTTAACCGTTAGGGCATTCAATTATAGAGCCGTATTGTTTTATGAGAGATATGGTTTTGTAAAAGATAGTGATATAACTTGGACTAGTAAAAAAGACGGAGTTATAAATGGTATAGTATTCAGATTGAGATTGGTTGCAAACAAAAATATAGAAACAGTATGTATTTAGAATATTTTGATAAATTTAAAGGTATGCAGCCATACCTACATATAAATTCAGAAGAATGGAATTATATTAAAAAAACATTTGATGTTAATGATGTTAAAGAATCATTAGCAGAAGTGTGTATGGCATACGAATTGCCTTTTGCTCAAATAAGCGAAGATGATGCTAGAAAAGAATATCTTGCATTAAAAGGTATTCGTTGGAATGAATTATTTACCGAAGGCGAATGGTTTCCAAGAAAGGCATCAGATTTTAGATACTCTTTAGATTTTCAAGGTAAACCACAATACATTCGTAGATTAAATACCGGAAATGATGCATCAAATCATTTTCAACAAGCAAATCGTTGGAGTGTGGATGGTACTGTTTCACCTGGACCTTGTAGAACTTGGGCAAGTAAAGAGTTTATGACAACTTTAATGGGTGGGTTATATACTCTTAAATTTGATGAAGTTGGTAGAAATCAATTAAGAGTGTGTTTAAGTTTAAGAAAATATATTTGTTCTCAATTTAAACCAAATGCTGCAAAAGTATTATATGATTTTTATGAAGCTAAAAATGTATTAGATATATCAGCGGGATGGGGTGATAGATTGTGTGGATTCTTTGCATCTGAAAATGGTGAACATTATGTAGGAATAGACCCTAGAAAAGAGAATCATCCGATATATCGTAAACAGGCAGAATTTTATACTAAACACAATTCATTTTTTGAAACCGAAAAGAAGGCTGATTTTATAGAATCACCGGCAGAAGATGCGGATTTAACTCAATATAAAGACCACTTTGATATTGTATTTAGTTCACCACCGTATTTCAATGTAGAAAGATATTCATACGATGATACTCAAAGTTGGGTTAGATATAAAAACATTGATGCATGGAATAAGGAGTTCTTGCATAAAACAATTGCAAATGTTTGGCCTACATTAAAGAAAGGTGGAATACTTGCGGTTAATATTGCGGATGTATATGCGAGTTCTAAAGGTGATGGTAAAGGTTATAAAGAAATTTGTAATCCAATGAATGATTTTATTCAAACATTAGGTGCAGAATACGAAGGGTGTTTAGGAATGGAAATGGCGAAGAGACCTGGTAGTGCTGGTGCGGCTTCTATTATAGAAGGTGATGAGGAAAGATATAGTGAAGAAGCATTGGCAAAGGCTGCAGAGGCAGGAGATAAAACATTTTGTGAACCTATTTGGATTTGGAAAAAATTATGATAAAAGAATATTTCAAAAAATTTTATGGGATGGAGCCGTATCTTCGTATTGAAAAAGACGAATGGCAAACTATTCTCAAAACTTATACGAAAGAAGAAATCATAGATGAACTTTCAGAAGTATTACATACATACCCACCACCAATACCAACTATCACAGAAGAAGATACGTTAGATGCTTACAAAAAATTAAAAGGAACTTGGTGGCCTGATATTTTAGTAGAAGGTAAATGGTTTCCACGTAATGAAAGGGTATCAAAGTATCCATTAACTTATGATGGTTCTGAATTCTATTTTAGAAGAACCAATGTAGGTAATAACGCATCCAATCCATTTCATATAGAAAATCGTTGGAAAGTTGATTGGGTTAGAACACCATCAGGTTGGAAAACTTGGCAGACTGTTGATGGTATTAAAACTATTGTAAGGGCATACTTTACTTTGGATAAAATGTTATTGGATGTAAATTTGGAAACTCTTAAAATGGCAACTACATTAAGAAAGTATGTTGCATCACAATTTAAGCCAGTTATAGCAAAAGCATTCTATGATAAGTTTCAAAGTAAAAATGTTATGGATTTTTCAGCAGGATGGGGTGACCGTTTAGCTGGATTCTTTGCAGGAGAAACAACAAAGTTTTATTTAGGTATTGACCCAAATAGTAGTAATCATCCTAACTATCAAAAACAAATTGAGTTCTATAAAAAACATACAACATTCTTTGAAGAAGATAAAGATGCAAAGATGTTACAAGCGGCAGCTGAAGATGTAGATTATTCGGAGTATGAAAACTTCTTTGATACAATCTTTACTTCACCACCGTATTTTAATACCGAAAGATACAGCTTTGATGATACTCAAAGTTGGATTAGATATAAAAAGTTTGATGATTGGAACAAAGGGTTCTTTCATACAACATTAGAGAAAATTATACCAACCTTAAAAAAAGGTGGAATACTGGCAATCAATATTGCAGATGTATTTTCTGCACCTGATAAGGGATATGTGGACATAGTTAATTCTATGAACGATTTCCTTCAATCCAGAGGGTTAATTTATAAAGGGTGTATTGGTATGGAAATGACAAAAAGACCCAATAGTGGGGGTGCTGGGATGGCTGTATCGGAATATTACTCCGATGAGTTGAAAGAAAAAGCAGAAGAAACAAAAAACCACGCATTTGGAGAACCAATATGGATTTGGGAAAAATAGATTTGGTAATTTGAATAAATTATCGTATATTTGTATTCACAATTTAAAATTTAAACATAAAACAAAATGAACAAAGCAAAATTAACAAGATTTATCCAAAAGTATAGTTTGGGTGGATTAGTAGAATCAGTTGCATGGAAAACGGAAGATAACAAATTAGTTACTCGTTTCATATCCGATGACAAAACTGTATTGGGTGAGATTCAATTAGATAATTTCACATTTAGTGCACCTGATTTAGGAGTGTACACAACATCAGCATTATCAAAACTACTTTCGGTAGTTGGTGAAGATATTGAGTTGGAAGCACAAGAAATTGAAGGTAAAGCTGTAAACCTTTTCGTTAAAAGTGAAAACACAAAGGTTCAGTTTCAATTGGCAGATTTGGCAGTTATTCCAAATGTACCAGATTTGAAAAAACTTCCTGATTTTGATGTTGATATTAATTTTGATGGTGCGTTTATTGATAAATTTATCAAAGCTAAAAACGCATTGAGTGATGTTGATACATTTACTATTCTTACTGAAAAGAAAGAATTAAAAGTTGTATTGGGTTATTCAAATATTAACTCAAATAGAGTTGTGTTCGTAGTTGATAAAGCGTATGCAGGTGATGTTAAACCAATTTCTTTCTCAGCAAAGTATTTGAAAGAAATCTTAACTGCAAATAAAGAGGCAACTGCGGTTGTACTTAAAGTATCAACACAAGGTATTTCGCACGTTGAATTTAAAATCGATGATTTCACTGCAAAATATTACCTAGTAGAACAACAATTAACTGCATAATGAGTTTTAATTACAAAAAGAAATATTTTTACGAAAAGAATGACTGGTTGTACGAACCGGAAGTGAACTTATTATATGAAGATGTTCTTAAAATGCCATTCGCCGATTTTGAAAGGTGGGTGGCATTTTTTAGAGAACTTGCAGTAAGAGTTTGGAATGAAACCGGAGCACCACCGAGAATCGGTGTTGATGAAGGTGAAATGATTGAACAATTTTCTAAACTACAAACTTACAAAGTAGAAAAGTTTGAAGAAAAAGATGATGACGGAAACGAAGTCATCTTTAACTTCAATAAGTTTGCAACACCAGTTAATCAATTCTTTCCTGCGATGTATAAGACGGGAATCGGTGGTTCGGCGTATGATAAGCCAAAACCATCAATCTACGATGTATTCGCAGATGATGCCTATTTGCCAGAGTTTGTAAAACAAATGAGAAGATTAACTAGGCAAGATGGTATGTATCGTTTTTCTAAAACCTTACATTTAAATAATCCAGAATTTCATAATTCACATATCCAAAGTGGTAAAGAGTGGATTGAAAAATGGGCAGCGGGTAATAAGAAAGAAGGATATGGATTTTGTTTATCACAAGCGGATAGCAAAGTTCCATCGCCACCAATTACTGCACAAGAAGTTAAAGACCTTTATGCAGCTGGTATATTGAAGTATGAAAACATATCTTCATTAAAAACTGCGGATTGGGGTGAGAATATTGATAATTTAGTTGATGTTCCAAAACAACCAATTCAAATTAAGATATATCCATTAGGACAAAGAATATTTCCTGAAGCAACTGCGGCATTTCGTATCGGTATGGGTACACAGGCAGTTGTAAACTTTCCACCACTTACTGCAAAATATCTTTATAAAAGATTTACGGAACATATTAAAGAACAGGATGTAATTAACATCTATGACCCATCAGCGGGTTGGGGTGGTAGGATATTAGGAGCATTAAGTCTTGATGATAGAAATATCCATTACATAGGAAATGACCCTAATACCGAAAACTACATTTCAGAAATCGGTAAGACTCGTTATGAGTATCTCGCAGAGTTCTTTAATAATAAAGTGCCTGGTGCTGCAAATCCTTTTTGGGGACACGCTAATACATACGAAATCTTTACAACTGGTTCTGAAATTATTAAAGATGACCCGAGATTTCAAAAGTATAAAGGTAAATTAGATTTTGCATTTACTTCTCCACCATACTTTGATAGAGAAAGATATTCCGATGATGATACACAATCATTTAAGAAATTTGGTAACTATGAAAGTTGGAGAGATGGATTTTTGAGACCAACATTGGAAACTATATACGAGTATCTTCGTAATGACCGTTATGTATGTTGGAATATTGCTGATATTAAAGTTGGTCCTGATAAGTTTTATCCATTGGAGCAAGATAGTATTGATATACTTACTCAATTAGGATGTGAGTATAAAGGCAAATTAAGAATGACAATGAGTCCAATGACAGGAATGGATTTATCTAAAGCGAAAAATTGTATGCAGATTGAAGGGCAATTTTATAAGTACGAACCAATTTTTATATTTTATAAACCATAACATAATAGATGTATCAAAACATTTTCTTTGAAAGAAATAGAAACTTAATTCATTTGTGGGATGACACTTTAGGGTATCGCACATTTCCATATAAAAAATATGCATATGTTAAAGACCCAAATGGGGAATATCAATCTATGCATGGTGACCGTTTAAGTAAAGTATTTAAATGGGAAAAAGATAGTGGTGAGGAATTATTTGAATCAGATGTACCGGAAACCACCAGAGTATTAGTTGACCTATATGGAGATGATACTCCATCTAAAGGTCATATTGTTTTAACTTTTGATATTGAGGTAGAAATGGTAACAGGACTTCCAAACATTGAAAAAGCTGAAAACGAAATTACTTCAATAGCAGCGTATGATGATGCCACAAAAGAGTACCACGTATTTGTTGTAGATAAAAAAGGTAAGGTAAACGGTAAATCATTTCAAAAAGATGGTAGAGATGTGCATGTTCATATCTTTGGTAGTGAGCGTGAATTGTTGATGAAATACTTAACTTATGTTGAAAGTGTAAACGCAACAATTTGGACGGGATGGAATATTGATTTCTTTGACGTTCCATATCTTTACAATCGTATTAAAAATGTGTGTGGTGAAAACCAAGCCAATCGTTTATCTTGTATAGGTAAAACATATTGGTCACCTTATCGTAATCGTTATAGTATTGCCGGTGTAAGTATTATGGACTACATTGGGTTGTATAAAAGATATAACTTTGGTTTAGAAAGTTCATATACTCTTAACCATATTGCTATGAAAGAATTGGGCAGGGGTAAGGTTGAATACGAAGGAAGTTTGGATGACCTATTTGAGGATGATTTGGAAAAGTTTATTGAATACAACATTACTGACGTTGAGTTGGTGGTATCAATGGATATAAAACTTCAGTTCATTGAATTAAGTAGAGCGATTTGCCATTCCGGATTTACACCATACGAAGATTATATTTTCTCATCAAAGTATTTGGAAGGAGCTTGTTTGGCTTACCTTAAAAAGAAAGGATTGGTAGCACCTAATAAACCAAAGAATCACAAAGATAAACTTGCAGAACAAGCTGAAGCGGGTGAAGAAAAATTTATTGGAGCATATGTTAAAGAACCAATTGTTGGTAAGTATGATTGGATTTATGACTTGGACTTAACATCTCTATATCCATCAATTATTATGACTCTTAATATTTCACCAGAAACTAAAGTTGGTAAAATTGCCGGATGGGATCCTGAATCTTGGGTTAGAGGTGAAGATAGACAATATACAATTGTTGGTAAAACAAAAGAGTTTACATATAATAGAAAAGAATTAGAAGAAGTAATTAGAGATAATCAATTAGGTGTTGCTGCGAATGGTGTGTTATATACGCAAAAGAAACCTGGATTGATTGCAGATATTTTAGATACTTGGTTCAAACAAAGGGTTGAGTTCAGAAAGTTAGAGAAGAAATATGGTGAAGCGGGCGATACTGAAAAATATGAATTCTATGGCAAGAGGCAGTTGGTACAAAAGATTCTTTTGAACTCAATGTATGGTGTGTTAGGACTTGTTGCATTCCGATTCTATGATATTGATAATGCAGAAGCTGTAACTATTACCGGTCAAACTGTAATTAAGAAAACCGCAGAAATGGCAAATCTTAAATACCAAAAAGAACTTGGTACGAAAGATGATTACAATGTTTATATTGATACTGATTCAATTTATATGATGGCAGAACCATTAGTTAAATTCAGATATCCGGAATATAAAACATTTGACCAAACCAGAATGGCATCCGAAGTTAATACCGTTGCAGAAGAAACCCAAGCATTCTTAAACTCATTTTATAACTTATTAGCGGAAAGATTCTTTTGTATCCCAAAAGAGAAACATCGTTTTGAGATTAAGAAAGAGTATATTAGTAAAGCAGGATTTTGGGTAGCAAAGAAAAGATATGCACAATGGATGATTCTAAAGAATGGAATTCCTTGTGATAAATTGGATGTTAAAGGATTAGATGTAGTTCGTTCATCATTTCCAAAAGCATTTCAGGAGTTTATGGCTAAAATGTTGAAAGATATTCTAATGGGTAAAACCAACGAAGAAATAAATGAATCACTTTTAGAATTTAAAAAGAGTATCTATACACTTCCGATAAATAAAATCGCAAAAGGTGGAGCTATTAAAGAATTGAGTAAATACGATAAAGGTAAGTGGAGAAAAGATAGTGGATTGGCGATTGCTAATTTTGAGAAAGGAACACCCGCACACGTTAAGGCTGGAATTGCTTACAATAGATTACTTAAATTCTTTGAATGTCCGTTTAAACATGAACCTATCAGAGATGGTGAAAAAGTTAAATGGGTATATCTTAAAAGTAATCCATTGGGTATAGATACTTTGGCATTCAAAGATTATAATGACCCAAAGGATGTATTGGATTTCATTGATAAGTACATAGATAGAGATGAAATATATAAAGCAGAATTGGAAAATAAACTAAATGATTTCTTCGGTGCTCTCAAATGGGAAATGGCATCGGTAGAATCACAAAACGCAAAAAAGTTTTTTGAATTCTAAACTTTTTTTCGTATATTTGTAAAACAAAATAAAATAATATGGCAAAGGCTAAAAAAACAAAAAAAGAAGAAGTAGTTAAACTAGAACCAATTGGTGAAATTAAACTAGAACAAAAAAAATATGAAGATTGTGAATGGTGTTTCCAATTTGATGAAGATGAACCACAAGTATTTGCTTGGACTGATCCTGAAATTAGTGCAGATGAGAATCCTAAAATCATTTTTGAAATAACAAATGGAGAAAATTCATATATCACATTCACAAATGGTAAATCAGGAAAAACATTTAAAATTTACGCTAGAGAAATTTCAGATGCTGGAAAAGAAATGAGAGAAGCTCAAAGACAGGCATTTAAAAACTCTCAAGCCGATTTAGAAAACTTTGATAAAAACATGGAAGATTATGCAAGTGAAAATAAAGAAACTGAATAGTAACGCAATAGTTCCAACATATGCCAAAGATGGTGATGCTGGAATGGATTTAGTAGCAACTGAAATTCTTAAAGATACACCTGAGCAAATTACATATGGGACGGGGTTGGCAATGGAAATTCCTAAAGGATTTGTAGGATTAGTATTTCCTCGTTCATCAATCAGAAAAACTGGCTTACAATTAAGTAATTCGGTTGGTGTGATTGATAGTGGATATAGAGGTGAACTACAAGCTACCTTTAATAAAATATTTGGTGGTGAAGGGTTTTACGATGAAACAGTAGAAACTAAAGTTCCTGTTAATGACTTTTATAAAGTAGGAGACCGTATAGCACAAATTATGATTATCCCACATCCTGAAATTGAGTTTAACGAAGTAGATGAATTATCAAATACAGAAAGAGGTGAAGGTGGATTCGGCTCAACTGGAAATTAAAAAATAAAAATATGTTTGAATTTAAAGAAGAAGAACAAATAAATCATTCACTTTGGGTAGAAAAATATCGCCCATCTAAATTAGATGATTATGTTGGTAATGAGCATTTAAAAAATAAAGTAGCAGGTTATATAGAAACCGAAGATGTACCACATCTTTTGTTCTTTGGAAAAGCCGGTACTGGTAAAACAACATTGGCGAAATTGATTATCAAATCAATTGATTGTGATTATATGATTCTAAACGCATCAGATGAAAACAACGTTGAAACTGTAAGAACTAAAGTAAAAAACTTTGCATCATCTATGGGATTCAAAAAGTATAAAATTATTATACTTGATGAGTTTGATTATATGACTCCAAACGCACAAGCGATTTTGAGAAACTTAATGGAAACATTTAGTAAACATTGTAGATTCATTTTGACTTGTAACTATGTTGAAAAAATCATTGAACCTATTCAAAGCCGTTGTCAAACTTTTCAAATAACTCCACCTACTAAAAAAGATGTAGCTATCCAGATGAGTAAGATTTTAAGAGCAGAAGACGTTCAGTTTGACCCAAAAGATTTAGTTCCGATTATTGATTCTTCTTATCCCGATATTCGTAAGATTATTAACACTTGTCAATTAAACTCTCTTAAAGGTAAATTGCAAGTAGATGTTCAAAATCTTTTAGAGAATGATTACAAAATGAAAGTTTTGGAAATTCTTAAATCAAAAGATGATAAGAGAAACAAATATATGAATGTTAGACAAGCTATTTTAGATTCAAAGGCAACTGATTTTTCTGACCTTTATACATTACTATATGATAAGGTTGATGAATATGCGGGAGAAAATACAGCAAACGTTATTCTTGTATTGGGAGATGGAGTAGCTAAATCGGCAGTAGCAATTGATAAAGAAATTATTGCAGCGGCAACATTAATTCAAATTTTAAATTTAATATAATATGGCAAACATTATTGGACAAGGTGAAATTCCACAAATGCCAGGAGGACAACCTAAAGTAGATATTTCACAATCGTTACCTATGGTATGTGAAAGTTGTGGTTATGATAAATTCATATCAACTGTAAAAGTTAGAAGATTATCAAAGTTATCATTTGGTGGAGCACAAGATATGGTCATTCCATTTGATTTATTCATATGTGGAAGTTGTGGCGAAGAATTTGAACCATTAAAACCAATTGAATTAAGAGCATTGGAAGCAAAGGATAAATTATCATCTCAACCAAAAATAGATTTAGATACAAATGCCTAAAGGATTATTTGACCATATCAACGCAATTACAAAAGACCAGGACCCAAAGTATTGGGATAAGCTAGATGATGCGGATAAAAAAACTTGGAGTAACTGGTTAATTCTTCGCTATATGTCTATGAATCCTGATTGGATAGAGATGATAGCAGAGATACAACCCTATATTCAAGAAGCACCACCGAAAGCAGTTTATAAAGCACTTATTGGTGTTATACCAAAGGGTAAAGCTTATCTTCGTTATATGAAGGGCAAATCGGTAAAAGATTACGAACAATGGATTATTGATTTGGTAGCTAAATGGTATGAAGTTTCTACAAAAGAAGCATCTGAATATCTCGATATATTATATGAAAGTACCACCGGCAGAGAAGAAATCAAAAAAATTGCCGAAGCATATGGCACAGAACCCAAGTTAATTACCAAGTTAAAACTTAAAGTTTAATTTGGTAATATCACCATTTTTTCGTATCTTTATATAAATCAAACAAATGGCAAAAGTATCATTTTCGCAGTACTCAATGTGGAGTAGCTGCCCTCAACAATACAAATTAAATTACATAGATAAATTGGGTGAGAGTTCCGGTAACATTCACACAATCTTCGGTACTGGAATGCACGAAACTATCCAACATTATCTTTCGGTTATGTATGGTGTTTCCAAAAAACAGGCAGATGAAATTGATTTAGATAAACTTCTTTTAGAAAAAATAAAAGATGCTTTTACAAAAGAGAAACAAGCGCTTAGTGAAGGAACACCTTGTACCCAGATAGAGTTAGAAGAATTCTATGGTGATGGTAGACGTATATTAACTTGGTTTAAGAAATATTGTAGTAAATTTTATTCTAAAAGTGGTTATGAATTAGTAGGTATCGAAATTCCTTTAAATGCAACTGTTAAAAACGGTGTACACTTTATTGGATTTATTGATATCGTATTAAGAGATTTAGCAGAAAACTCAATTATAATTGTTGACCTTAAAACTTCAACAATGGGATGGAATCAATATCAAAAAGCTGATAGATTAAAAAACTCTCAAATCCTTTTATATAAAAAATATTATTCGGAATTATTTAATATTCCGATGACTAAAATAAAAGTGGAATACCAGATAATGAGACGAAAACTTCCTGAAGATTCTGCATTTCCGATTCCTTATATATCAAAGCACATTCCTGCAAATGGAACGCCATCGGTAAACAAAGTATATGATGAATTTATGGAATTTATCAATACCGTTTTTGATGATGAAGGAAATTTTAGAGATATACCATATCCAAAAGTACCTGGACAAAACAAAAAAAATTGTAAATGGTGCGAATTTAAGAGCAGAGGGATATGTGATGGTAAACCTTAATTTTTGTTTTTTTATTTTCTATATACTTATATATACAAATATATAAAACGATATTACAATGAATCAAGAAAACACAAAGCTAACAACTGTGAAAATCTTGAAAGATGTATATTCATCATTTAAAAAAGTATCTTTTGATTCGGATGTTACCCTTCAAAAATTGGTAAACCGAACTGTTGAAAGATATGTTTCTGACGAAGAATTTAGAAAGGAAATGAACGAATATTTAAAACTACAAATTTCAGGTTCACAATTTTAATGAAAAAATAAGTTATGGCAAAAAAGAAAAAAATCCTATTACTTTCGGATGATTTAAGAATGGCAAGTGGTATAGCCACAATGTCAAAAGAATTTGTATTGGGTACGATACACAAGTACGATTGGTATCAAGTTGGAGCGGCAATTAACCATCCTGAACAAGGTAAGGTTTTGGATGTTAGCGAAGATATACAAAAAAATTATGGGGTAGCAGATGCTAGTTTAAAAATACTTCCTTGGAATGGGTATGGAAATGCTGATTTGTTAAGGCAGATTATTAATTCAGAAAATCCAGATGCTATCTTACACTTTACTGACCCTCGTTATTGGACGTGGTTGTATGATATTGAACATGAAATCAGACAAAATATTCCAATTCTTTTCTACGCAATTTGGGATGATTTACCAGACCCAATGTATAATAGAGATTATTATGAAAGTTGTGATTGGATTGGATGTATATCAAGACAAACATATGGTATTATAAAAAGAATTACTTCTAGAACCGATAAAGTAACATGGAGACCTCTAAAAGATTGGCAAGTAAAGTATGTACCACATGGTATTAATACTGATATCTACAAACCAACCGAAGTACCTGCGGAATATCGTAATGAAATTTTAGGTGGTAAAGAATATGATTTTGTATTGTATTGGAGTAATAGAAATATCCGTAGAAAACAACCGGCCGATGTAATAATGGCATATAAAAGATTTTGTGAGATTATTGGTAAAGATAAAGCGGATAAATGTCTTTTATTAATGCATACACAACCTGTTGATGAAAATGGAACTGACTTGTATGCTGTAATTGAAGAACTTGCACCTGGTATTAATATCCGTTTTTCTGAAAAAAGAAGAGTTCAACAAGAATTGAATTGGAACTATAATATAGCAGATGTAACAATCAATATTGCTAACAACGAAGGATTTGGATTAGCAACCGCAGAATCGGTAATGGCTGGAACACCAATCATTGTAAACGTAACCGGTGGATTGCAAGACCAATGTGGATTTAAAGTTGAAGGTAATGTATTAGTTGCAGATGATTATATTAAGATTGGTTCTTTACATGAATGGAGAAAGTGGGAAGGTAAAGCAGAACCTGGTTCTTGGGCGTATCCTGTATGGAGTAGAGCACAAGCATTAGCAGGTTCAGTACCAACACCGTATATTTGGGATGATAGAGTTGATATAGAAGATGTTGCACAAGCAATTGCTAAATCATACAATACACCAAAAGAACAAAGAAAAGCAAACGCATTAATTGGTAGAGAGTTTTTTATCAATGAAGCGGGATTAACACATACCAATATGGCCCAACAATTGATAGATGGGATTGAAGATGTGTTTGAGAATTGGAAACCAAGAAAAAGATTTGAAGTGTTCAAAATTAAATAAGTTATGAGTAAACCAACATTAGTATTTCAGGGACCTATTTTTACGAGAAGTGGATATGGGGACCATTGTAGAGATTTGATGAAATCACTACGCAAAATGGATAAATATGATATTAAGATTATCCCGCTTCGTTGGGGTAACACTCCACAAAATCAAGTAACTGACCAAGATGAATTTGGTAGATGGATGCTTGAAAGAGTTGTAGGAGTAGTAGAACAAAAGCCGGATGTATTTATGCAAGTTTCGGTAGCAAATGAATTTGAACCAAAAGGGCACTATAATATTGGTATAACTGCCGGTGTTGAAACTACAATTGCACCAAAGGACTTTATTGATGGTTCTAACAAAATGGATTTGATATTAGTACCATCTCATTTCACAAGACAAAATTTAGGTGGAACGGTATATCAACAAAAAAATCAACAAACTGATGAAATAGTTGGTGAAATTAGAGTTGTAAAACCAATTGAAGTGCTTTTTGAAGGAGTTGATACCGATATATTTGAATCATCCGTACCATCTAAGACAAATACTGATATTTTAGAAAATATAAAAGAAGATTTTTGTTTTTTAGTTGTTGGACATTGGTTGAAAGGAGATTTAGGACAAGATAGAAAAGATATTGGTATGGCGATTAAAACATTTGCAACCGTATTCCAATATACCAAAGAAAATAAACCAGCTCTTATTATAAAGACATCGCATGCCGGATTTAGTGTAATGGATAGAGAAGCTACTAGAAAGAAAATTGAAGAAGTTATAAAGAGTTTTGGTGATAAGTGTCCACCTATTTATTTACTTCATGGTGATATGGAAGAAAGTGATATGAGTAACCTATACCATCATCCAAAAGTTAAAGCAATGGTATCATTTGCGAAGGGTGAAGGGTATGGTAGACCTATGGCCGAATTCAGTTTGACGGGTAAACCGATTATAGCAAGTGGTTGGAGTGGGCATACTGATTTCTTACCAAAAGAACACGCGGTATTATTAGAGGGTTCGTTGACAAATGTACATGATTCAGCGGCAGACCAATTTTGTATGAAAGAAGCACAATGGTTTACGGTACATTATTCAAATGCAGCAAATAAATTATATGATGTATATAAAAACTATAACACATATAAGGCACAATCCGTTGGATTGAGAGAAAATACTCTTAAAAGTTTTACTTTAGAAAAAATGACGGAAAGATTTGAAGAAATACTTAATACTTATGTAAAAAGAGCACCTCAAGTAGTTCCATTTAACGCACCTACGGTAAATAGTCAAAAGATAGAATTACCAAAACTTAAAAAAATAGGTTAATGGCATACGGAAACTTATATAATAGGCTAATACAAAAAGAAACCATAGTTCCTAAATCAAAACTAGAACCAAGACGAGTTTATAAAATAGTTTCGTATGAGTATGTTGGTGGAAAACTTACTTCGTTTAATGGCCCGGAAAGTGCTATTGTTTTTTTAATTAGTATTACACCTGATAAAATATTACATTGTATAAAGATAAGTGAAGCACGACCTAGTAAATTCTTTGATTGGTTAAAGTTAAATTTAAAAAGGGGCTTGAAATATGATGCGATTAAAGAAATTGCAGAAAAGAATACTTTAGATGAGTTGTTACCAGCTGATAATAGAATTGGTTCAAAAACATTTCAAGAATTAAAAAGACATGGAATATATGAACATCAACCTGGTACATATAGAACTTATTTACTTAATAATGTGAAATCTATAAAGGAAGTTAAGTTTAATACCGATGAATTTTTAAAGTTTCTAAAGATACGAAAACCCACCCAACCGCCCCCTAAATCGGAAAATCCTTAAAAGTGTTTATTTCTTCCATTTATTTATATTTATTTGTGTAATTACACACAAGTAGAATAAAACCATGGCAATAATAAAAAGAATACCAAAGGGTAGTCCCTTAACGGCGGCAGAAATGGATGCCAACTTGACGATTTTAGAAAACGTATCAAGTTCCGTAAATACATTATATACAACAACTGATAATTTAAATTCAACATTAACATCAGTATCTTCATCCGTATCGAATCTATCAACTTTAAGTGGACAATTAAGCGGACAATTTACTGGTAGTGTTTTAATTTCTGGTAGTTTAAGATTTGATAACATTTCAACCGATGCTGTTGCAAGTGAAGTATTAGTTTACAATAGTTCTACAAAAACAATAGGAAAAACAACTTCAATAGCTACTGGACCAGCAGGAAGTGATGGTTCATCTGGTACATCTGGTAAAGATGGTTCATCTGGAAGTAGTGGTAGTTCTGGTTCATCTGGTACATCTGGTAAAGATGGTTCATCTGGAAGTAGTGGTAGTTCTGGAACTTCTGGAAGCTCTGGTTCATCTGGAACTTCTGGAGAAAGTGGTTCTTCTGGTTCATCTGGAACTTCTGGAAGTAGTGGTTCATCTGGTACATCTGGTAAAGATGGTTCATCTGGTTCATCTGGTTCATCTGGAACATCTGGACAAAATGGTGATAGATTTTCATCAACATCAAGTACTTCAAACGATATAAGCACTGGTTCTAAAAATTTCACAATAGGAACTGGATTGCAATGGACTCCTGGACAGGCTATTATTATTTCTGAAAATGCATCAAATGTATTAGAAGGAACCGTAACATCGTATAACAGTGGTACAGGTGATTTAGTGGTTAATATAACAACTACATCAGGTAGTGGTACCGGTATAACTTCATGGTACATAAATACGGCAGGTGCACCTGGTCAAAGTGGTTCATCTGGAACTTCTGGAAGCTCTGGTTCATCTGGAACTTCCGGCTCATCTGGTACATCTGGAAGTAGTGGTAGTTCTGGAACATCTGGTTCAAGTGGGTCTTCTGGTACATCTGGTAAAGATGGTACAACTGGTGTGGATGGCACTAGTGGTTCATCTGGAACTTCTGGTTCATCTGGTACATCTGGAAGTAGCGGCTCATCTGGTACATCTGGAATAAGTGGAACTGCAGGAACTTCTGGTTTAACAACAACTGTATTCCCTTATACCGGTTCTGCACTTATTAGTGGTTCTTTACACATGACCGGTTCTATAAAAATTGGTAAAACACAATATGGCGGTGCATTATATGGTCCCACAATTCAGTTTTTGGATTTAGGTTCTGATTCAAGAGGACTAGATGAAGTTACATCGTTTTTATGGTGGACTGATAAAAATGGCAATAATAAAGGTGAATTAGAAACAACTGCGGGGGCTACTGGTTTTCATAAATTGGCTATTAAAGAATTTGAAGAAATAAAGTTGAGTCCTTCCAACGCGATTACAATGGCGAAATCGGTTGGTATTACTGGTTCATTATTTGTAAGTACATCTTTAAGTGCATCTTTAAGAGAAGGATATGCTTGGGTAGGTGGTCCTAATAATAGAACAATTTTAGTAGCAACATCTTCATTTGGTAGTGCAGGTAGTGGTACTGGAATATTTGCGGCAACCGGTTCGGTATTCGCAACAACAAATAATATACAAATTACAGGTTCTTTACAAGTAAGTGGACCTTTATCCGCTTCACTTCCACAAGGATATGCTTGGGTTGGTGGAGTTAATGATATATCTAGAATAATAGCTACATCTTCATTTGGAGCGGTAACAGTATCTCAACAAGGTGGTAGTTCTTTTGGTTCAGTTCGTACAATACGATTCAATGGAGCGGTTGTTGCAGATGATGGTGGTGGCCAAGTAACTATAACAACCGGTGGAGGTGGCGGCGGACTTACGATTAATAGTGGTTCATTCTCCGCAGCAGCAACAACTACATTGACATTGGATAATACAATCCGTGCTACAAATAGTGGTGGTGGTACTGTTGCACTTACCGTAACTGGTGGTGTAGGTGGTGGTGGCTCAAATGGTACTTCCGGTACATCTGGTAAAGATGGTGGCGGCGGAACTTCTGGTTCATCTGGAACTGCAGGAGTAAGTGGTAGTGGTGGTACATCTGGTAAAGATGGTACGAGTGGTTCTTCGGGTACTTCTGGAGCTAATGGTATTGGGGCACCTGGTACCGATGGTACTTCTGGTACTTCTGGAGTTTCGGGTGGTGGAGGAACATCTGGTTCATCTGGTACATCAGGTTCATCTGGTTCATCTATTGCATTAACAATAAATGATGATGTTGGACCTACATCTATTAGTGGTGTAAATCAAATAACATTTACCGGTGGTGCGGTTATAACCGATTCACCTGGTAGTGGACATATAACAATCACCGCGGGAACGGGTGGTGGTGCTGGTAGTGCCGGTTCATCTGGTAAAGATGGTACATCTGGAACATCCGGTAAAGATGGTACATTTGTTGGTTCATCTGGTACATCTGGTTCATCTGGATTTGGTAAAGATGGAACATCTGGTGTAAATGGTTCAAATGGTACTTCCGGTACATCTGGTATATCTGGATTTTTTGGTTCATCTGGTACTTCTGGTAAAGATGGAACATTTATTGGTTCATCTGGTTCATCTGGATTAAATGGAGAAAACGGTACTATGGGTACAAGTGGTAGTTCTGGAACTTCTGGTACAAGCGGTTTAACTGCTGCAGGAGCAACTGCAGGAAGTGGTGGTACATCTGGTACAAATGGTGCACCTGGAGCAAATGGGTCTGATGGTACATCTGGTTCATCTGGTAAAAATGGTTTGGATGGTACTGCGTTTGGTTCATCTGGTACATCTGGTACTGGAGGCACAAGTGGCCAAACAGGTACCTCTGGAACAAACGGTACATCTGGAACTTCTGGCGTAACATCTCAATTAGCGGTAACCGGAAGTGTAAATAATGGTATAGTTAGATACGAAAATGCACCTGAAAGATTGTTTGTAAGTAATACTCTTACATTTGATGGAGCTGAATTAAAACTAACAGGCTCTATGTTTGTTAGTGGCGCGATAAGTGCATCGGGATTTAACATATATGCAACCGGTACACCTGAAATAACATCAGCAACTAACTTAAACCTAACGGCCGGTACGGCAGTAATTGTAACACAATCACCGATGAGAATGGCAACATTTACCGATGTACAAACTGGAAGTTTGACTCCTGCAAATGGGGATATGATTTATAATTCAACCACTCATAAATTTATGGGATACGCTAATGGAGCGTGGGTAGCATTACATTAATAAAATATGAGAGAATATAACGTTATCTTAAAAAAAGATGTAGATTACGATGGATTTTGGAATGATATAGAAAGTGATACCGATGGTGGTAATCTTTACATTCCAAATCGTAGAGTACAGTTTACAAACGAAAGACCTACATCGTTACGCCAATGTTGGTACTTGCTGACAGATGAAGAAGCTGAACAATTAAAATTAGATGATAGGGTACTTGGTGTAGAGATTCCACCTGAACATAGAACTGATATTCAAATAGGACATCGTGCAATTCAACCAGGTGATTATACAAAAACAACATCCGATAGTGGTAATTATATTAATTGGGGATTGATACGTTGTAATTCTACTTCAAATGTGTATGCCAGTGGGACAACTACTAACTTAAACTATAACTACACATTAACGGGTGACGGAGTAGATGTAGTAATTCAGGATAGTGGATTACAAGTAGACCATCCAGAATTTCAAGATGAAAATGGAGTAACTAGAGTACAACAAATCAACTGGTCAACTGCAAGTGGCGTTTCATTTACACAAAACGCAAATCATTATAGAGATTACGATGGACATGGTACACATTGTGCTGGTATAGCTGCGGGTAAAACATATGGTTGGGCTAAAAAAGCTAAAATATATTCTCAAAAATTAGATGGATTAGAAGGTAGTGGTGATAGTGGTACTGGTATTTCTATAACATATGCATTTGATGCAATCAAAGGTTGGCATAATAATAAATCATTAAATCCATTGACGGGTGTAAAAAGACCAACCGTAGTTAATATGAGTTGGGGATATTACACTTCATTTGGAGCATTAACCGAAATTAATTATAGAGGAACATCATATACAGGAGCATCTATTGACACGAGTACTGAAAGAATAAATAATTTTGGAATAATGTCAGCGGCATCATCTATATCAAATGTAAGAATTGCATCGGTCGATACTGATATTCAGGAAATGATTGATGCTGGGATAATAGTATGTATAGCAGCCGGTAACCGTTCTCATAAAATTGATGTTCCAAGTGGAACTGATTATAATAATTACTATAACGATGGTACTGGTGCAACTTATTATCATAGAGGTTCTTCTCCGTTCGATGATGAAGCGTTTATAGTTGGTAATATTGATAGTACGGTTTATGATACAAATAATGACCAAAAATCAACATCATCGGAAACAGGTCCAGGTGTAACAATATATGCACCGGGTACTGATATTATGAGTGCATGTTCAAATACAAATAGATTTAGTGGACAATCTTATTACTTAAACGCATCGTATAAACAATGTAATATTAGTGGTACATCTATGGCATCTCCACAAGTGGCAGGTGTATGTGCTTTGTTTTTAGAAGCAAATCCTAGATTAACACCTGCGCAATTAAAATCGGCAATATTAGCAAATGCAGGTACTGCGATATACGATACCGGCGTGAATAATGATTGGACAAATTATAGAAGTTTAAAAGGTGGTAGTTTAAAGGTATTATACAATAAGTTTAATTCCGAAAAAACATTTTCAGCTACAAACATATCATTTTCAGGTATTGGGTTTAAAATAAGATAATTTTTTATCGTTTTCTACTTTTACTTTATATTTATATATACAAATATATTACCAAAATAGATTTGGTAATGTAGAAAAAAATTGTTATATTTGTATCTATGATAAATGTTACATATGCCATTACAGTTTGTAATGAAATAAATGAAATCACAACTTTAGTTGATTTTTTACAACCGAGGATAAAATCCGAAGATGAAATACTGGTTCAGTATGATTCGGATTCTGCAACATCGCAGATAAAAGATTATTTAAATATAATCTCACAAATACACAGAAATATAAGAGTAATTTCATTTCCTCTTAATAAAGATTTTGCATCATTTAAAAATAATTTAAAAAATAATGCAAATGGTATTTTTATTTTCCAAATTGATGCAGACGAAATGCCATCCGAATTTTTGGTTGAAAACATTCATACCTTTTTAGATTACAATAAAGATGTGGACCTTTTCTTTGTACCCAGAATTAATACGGTAAATGGTTTAACTGATGAACACATTAAGAAATGGGGATGGAAAGTTAATGAAAAAGGTTGGGTAAACTTTCCTGATTATCAAACTCGTATTTATAGAAGAACTTCAGAAATAGAATGGAGTGGTAAGGTGCATGAAAGAATAGCGGGATACAATACATTATCAATCTTACCTCAAGAAGAAATTTATTGTCTGTATCATCATAAGCAAATTGAAAGACAAGAAAAACAAAACGCTTTGTATGATACAATCTAAAATAGCTTTCCTTACTGAAATGGGCTTTGTTGGTAAAATACCGGCTCATCATCCAAATATGAGAACCGAATTTGCTTGGATGCACGCTTTAGATGCAGACCATTATAATATTCATCTATTTGGTGCGGATAAACATTTGATTAATTATGACCATGTGTTTATCATATTTCCAAAAGGCAAAGTATTTTTAAGTGCAGAGGGAAGTAAAATTATAGATGGCATTAATCCATTTTCAGAATTATTACAACAAGATATAGTTGGTAAATTGAAGGAAAGAGGTAATAAGAAAGTCCATTATATTCAAGAAGGACCACATTGGTGGTATAATGATTATACTATATCAGACCAAATCTATTTCTTTAATTTCTTACAATCATGTGATTCAATCTTTACGCACAATGATTCGGATATATATTATTATAAGGGATTGTTTCCAAACAAACCTGTAAGGCCAATTGGTACATTAATGATTGATACTCTAATCAAAGACATTGTACCAACAAAAGAAGATAAGGCAATTATAGGTGGTAACTTCGCAAGATGGTATGGTGGATTTGAAAGTTATATGATAGCTGGTAATTTTGAAGTTCCTATTTGGGCTCAAACATCACATGCTATGAGAGAGAATGAAGATGTAATTGACAATTTAACTCACTTACCAAGATTAATGTGGAGCGAATGGATGCAAAATTTATCAACATTCAAATACGCAGTTCATATGATGCCAACGGTAGCAGCCGGTACATTCGCCCTAAATTGTGCATACTTTGGAATACCTTGCATCGGAAATATGGACGTAGATACTCAAATGTTATGTCACCCGGCTACATCAGTAATGGTGCATGATTTGGAGAGTGCAAGAGAAATGGCAATAAGATTAAGAGATGATAAGGAGTTTTATAACCAATGTTCAGAAATGGCAAAGAATAATTATGAAGCTTGTTTCTCAAAAGAACTTTGGTTGCGAAATATAAAAAGAGAATTGGGTATATGATTAAGGCACTAAAAAGTAGATGGACAATGAAACCAACTAGTGCATCTTTTATGGATGTTGTAACTTGGGATTTGGTTCAGTACTGGGAAGATTGTTACGGAGATAAATGGATGGCAGTATCAAAATGGGGGTTTAGAATTAAAATAGATTAAAGTTATGATAACAGTTATATTAAATGGTTACAAAAGAGCGGAAAATCTTAATGAACAATTAGAGGCATTAAGAAACCAAACGGTTCAGCCGGATGAAATACTTTTTTGGTATAATAATCCTGGTGATAATGATTTGATTAATTACGATATAGGAACTGAAATAGCGGGTGCGTATTGTAACTATAACTTTGGTGTATGGGCACGATTTGCGTTCGCATTTATGGCTAAAAATCCATATGTTTGTATTTTTGATGATGATACTATACCTGGTTCAAAATGGTTAGAGAATTGCATGAATACAATGAAAACGAATGAAGGTTTATTGGGTACGGTTGGGTTAATTTATCCACAACCACTTCCACCGGAACAATCATCATACTACGAACCATATGCTAGAGTTGGTTGGCCTGAAGGTGGGAATAATGAACATACATTAGAAGTTGATTTAGTTGGGCATAGTTGGTTCTTTAAAAAGGAATGGTTATCTCATATGTGGAGAGAACAACCTGACCCTAAATACAATACCTGTGGTGAAGATATGCACTTCTCATATATGTTGCAGAAGTATGCGGGAATAAAAACATTTGTACCACCACACCCAAAGAATGATAAACAAATGTGGGGAAGTATAAAAGGAGCACAATATGGCGGCGATGCTAACTCATTATGGGAATCAAATCAGAGAAGTATGGAAGGTGTACCATTTAGAGCATTGATGAATGAATATTTTCATAACCAAAGAATGAAAGGTTGGAAACTTGTATATGAAAAATAAACATGAAAACGGCAATTGTTATACAAGGTAGCACTATTTGCGATAATATAGAAAAATTGAAAAATGATTGGAAACCATTTCCTATTATTTTTTCAACATGGGAAGGGGAGCCAACCTATTGTTATGCGGATAAAAACGATGTGGTTGTATATAGCCCTAGACCAGAAATAGTTGGAGTTGGTAATTTAAATTTACAAAGAGTATCATCTTTAAATGGATTTATAAAGGCAAAAGAACTGGGATACGATAGAGTTGTAAAGTGGAGATATGATTTGTTCCCAATTAATTGTGAAGAAATATTTAAATCGTTTAAAAGTGATTGTTTAAATTTTCTAGCATATCACCAACATAATGCCGGATATTTGGTAGATTATTTATCGGAAGGTAATGTTGATGATATGATTCAATTATTTACATTTTCAGATTTTAATGTACCACACGCAGAAGTTGCATTTACAAATAGATTGTTTGAGCTGGGATTTGATAAAAAAATCAATTTCATTCTCAAAAATTTAGAAAAAGATAGAGTTGACATTTATTGGCAAAAATATAATAATTATTTGAGTCATTATAAAAACATAGAGGCATTTAAAACGTAACAAATGAGTAAAATTAATGTAATAATACCAATGGCCGGCGAAGGTAAACGATTTTCCGATGTAGGATATACGATACCAAAACCATTTATTCCCGTAAACAAAAAACCAATGGTACAATCGGTTGTTGAAAATCTAAATATAGATGGGAAACATATTTTTATAATTCAAAAAAAGCATTCAGTAGGAAATAGTTTGCAAACCTTTTTAAAATCACTAAAACCCGATTCGGTTGTAATTGAAATAGATGAATTGACAGAAGGACCAGCATGCACCGCATTGTTAGCTAGGGATTATATAGATGAAGATGCTCCATTGATTATTGTTAATTGTGACCAAATGATACATGATTTTGATGTTAATAAACTTTTAGAGTTTTGTGACAAAAATGAAGCAGATGGTATATTAGGAGCATTTATATCATCATCAAAGAAAAATTCATATATGAAGTTAGACCCTCAGGGAGAGGTTACCGAAGTTAAAGAAAAGATTGTAATCAGTAATACTGCAACTAATGGATTACATTTTTGGAAATATGGAAAAGATTTCGTATCTTCGGCAAAAGAAATGATAGAATCCGGTGAAAGGTATAATAACGAATTTTATATAGCACCATCATACAATTATCTTATTAAAGATGGGAAAAAAATATTACCATTCTTTTATAACTTACATTGGCCAATTGGTGTACCAGAAGATTTAAATAAATACAAAAAATTATATGGACATTCTTAAAATGAAAGACATGAAAGGTGGATGGTTTATTGGTAACTTTGAACCAGCTGCTTTTAAAACAGACCAATTTGAGGTTTGTTATAAACACCACATTAAAGGTGAAAAATGGGATACTCACTATCACAAAGCTGGTACTGAAATAAATTATTTGGTTAGTGGAAAAATGACCATACAAGATAAAGAATTAAATGAAGGTGATATCTTTATTTTAAACCCATACGAAATTGCTGACCCAATCTTTTTAGAAGATTGTACGGTCTTAATTATAAAAACTCCGTCAATACCTGGCGATAAATACGTTATATAATATGGTAAATATTTTTAGAAAAGAAGTAGATTTAGAAAAGTACTTTATTGTTACTTATGATTTGGCATCTGAAACTAATTTAAGAGATGCCAGTTGGAATTTGGCAATAGGCCAAAGTGTAGGTAATCCAAATGTAAGAAATCAATGGGAAACCGATGAACTATTTGAGACAAATAGTTGTTTAGTATTGGGAGATGAAGATGAACTTAAATCTATTAATAATGGATTGGTTAAGGTGGCGTTTCCTGTTATAAACATTGATTTTAAAACAGATGGAATTGCACATTTGTTGGTAAATATTATGGGTGGGCAGATGGATATTGATAATATTACAAAATGCGCTGTTAAAGATATCTGGTTTCCACAACATATTGAAGATTTATTTTTAGGACCTAAATTTGGTATTAAAGGTATTAGAGAATACACTAAAACATTTGATAAACCGTTGTTTGGTGCAATTGTGAAACCTAAAATTGGTATCACTCCACAAACATTATTAGAGATGGTTAAAGAATTAGTAGAAGGTGGTGTTAATTTTATTAAAGAAGATGAGATTATGAGTAATCCGGCTTTTTGTACAATTGAAGAAAGAGTGCCATTAATTGCAGAATATTTAAAAGATAAAAATGTAGTTTATTGTGTATCTATTCATTCAGATTATCCACATATTTTAGATAGAGTAAAGAGAGTACATGAGTTGGGTGGAAATGGTGTTCATATTAATTTTTGGTGCGGTATGGGGGTTTATAAGGCTGTAAGAGAATTAGACTTACCAATATTTGTACATTTTCAAAAAAGTGGTGATAAAATTCTAACCAATAGAAATCACGCTTACTATATTGATTGGACGGTAATTTGTAAGTTAGCAGGTATGATGGGTGTTGATTTTATTCACGCCGGAATGATTGGTGGCTATTACAAATGGCCTGAAGATGAGGTAATTGATTCAATGAAAGTATTGCACCAATATGATGTAATGCCGGCATTAAGTTGTGGTTTCCATCCCGGTCTTACTCAATGGGTAACTGATAAAGTTGGTGTTGATTATATGGCAAATGTTGGTGGTGCACTTCATGGGCATCCTGATGGCACTTTGGCTGGTGCAAAAGCTATGAGGCAGAGTATAGATAGAGAATATGGTAGAGAATACAATAAAGCAATTCAAAAATGGGGAGTAAATAAAAATGATTAAGAAAGACCCAATATTAATATGTTTTGGTACTAGACCAGAATGGTTAAAAGTAAAACCATTGATTGATATTATGAATAAGAAGGAATATAAACTCTTATTCACAGGTCAACATGAAGATTTACTTTCGGATGTAAAAGTTGATTTTAGAGTTAATATAGAAGAAACCTTTCGTCATACTAGATTAGATTCTATTATGATTGGTTGTATGGAATATTTTCCAAATTACAAATTTAGAGGTGTGTTGGTGCAAGGTGATACGGCTTCCGCTTTTGCATGTGCATTAGCCGCTTATCATAGGGGTATTAAGATATATTATATGGAAGCTGGGTTAAGGAGTTACGATTTAGAAAACCCATATCCTGAAGAAGGGTATAGACAGATGATAGCTCGTTTAGCAGATATTAATTTTGCACCAACACAACTTTCTGCTGAAAATTTAGATGCGGAGAGAGTAAAAGGAGATATCCATATAGTTGGGAATACCGTATTGGATAATCTTATGAAGTATGATAAAGGTAGTTATGGTGATACTATTCTAGTAACAATGCATCGTAGAGAAAATCACCATTGGTTAGATGGATGGTTTAATGCAATTAATCAGTTAGCAATTGATTATCCACAATACAAATTTGTATTACCGATTCATCCAAATCCAAACGTACAAAAGCATAAGAATTTACTAACAAATATTAATATCGTAGAACCTTTAACACACAATGAAACAATTAATATTCTTAAAGATTGTAAGTTAGTGGTTACCGATAGTGGTGGATTGCAAGAAGAAGGTTCTTTTTTTAATAAAAAAGTAATTGTGTGCAGAAAAACAACCGAAAGACCTGAAGGTATAAAAACCGGTCATCTTTATATGTGCGAAGAACCAACTAAACTTAAAGAATTATTTGGTGAGTTGGAAAAGAATTCGTATATTTGTAAACCTTGTCCATATGGAGACGGTAGAGCAGCGGAAAAAATTAAAAAGATATTAGATGCAGAATAAATTTCAAACAGATTTTGAATACTACACCAATCTTATAAAATCGGATACAAATTTTGCTTATGCAAGATACGCTGACGGTGAAGTTGGTTTGATGAAAGGTAACGCAATTGGTACTAATTCACAGGCATTTGCAGTTGATAGATGGACTACTCCAATTGGATTAAATAAAGTTGGTGAAGGTTTATTAAAATCATTGGAACATACCGAAACCAATTATCATTATGCAATATCAGCGCATTCGGATAGTATTGATGATTATACTTTCTTATCAGATAGAATTCAAAACTCAAATAAAACTTTTGCAAATCTTTGGATAAATTCAAATTATCAAAAGATGTATGAGTTTTATAAAACATTAGATAAGAGTGTATATGTTATATGTAATCATAGAGCTAGGAAAGAAAATTTTCCATTTAAAGTAAATGAAATATTTCCATTTCCAGATGATTGTATAAGATATTGGTTAGATTATGGTGAGGATTATATTACACAACTAATCGAATATGTATCCCAATTGGAGAATCAGACATTTTTTGTATCTGCAGGTCCTGTTTCTGAAATACTAATAGATGAAATGTATAGAGCCAATCCAAATAACCAATATGTAGATGTTGGTTCTTCTATCGATGAATTTACACATTGTAGAAAAACAAGACCTTACATGGACCCATATTCTCAATACTCAAAAGAAATATCTTATTTTTATGAATAAACTACCGTTAGTAATATACACGCATACGGATATGAAAGATGTATGGCCATCTTTTTTTGGGCAATTAAATAAATTTATGCCTGATTATAAACTCTATGTATGTGTTAATGAAATTGATAAGGCACTTCCAGAAAATTGCTTACAAATCACATATGATGATTCTAAAAAATATACAAATCGTATTTTAGAATCTTTGGATAAAATAGATGAAGACGTGATATTATTTTTTCACGAAGATATGATTTTATATTCCAATCCACTTCGCGTATATTTAGAAAAATATTATGAATATATTTTAACCGATAAAGCTAATAGTATAAAATTATTATATGCTGGTTCGGGTGGAACAAAATCGGAATTTGAAGATACTTTGGTTCAAAATGATTTATCTAAATTTTCAATACAACCAACTATTATTAAAACCAAAACATTTAAGGAGTTAATAGAAAATCATTTAGAATTAACAATTTATGAATTTGAAGATGCTATAAAGTTAAATCAAAAAGATTTTTCAGCAACGAATGGTATTGAGAAAAAAAGAGGAATATTCCATTATGATAGTTTTGTATTCCCATACATAGCAACCGCGATTAATAAAGGTAAATGGAATTTAACAGAATATCAAACTGAATTAAATCCTATTTTTGAAGAATATAATATAAACCCGTTTGATAGAGGAATTTGGTAATATGACAAAATTAATTATCTTTGACTTAGATGGTGTACTAGTTGAGGCAAAAGAAATACACTACAATACATTAAACCAAGCGTTGAGAGAAATTGAAATTCTAACCGGTAATTCGTATGTAATTACCGAAGCTGAACATCTATCAATATACGATGGATTAAAGACAACTCAAAAGCTTGAAATGCTTACTAAAAATAAAGGGTTACATACTGATTTCTATGATGAAATTTGGTATAGAAAACAACACTTAACTATTGAGGCAATATCCCAATTACAAACTAATCACGTATTGGTTTCAGTATTCAAAGAGTTGAGAGATAGGGGTTATCAATTAGCATGTGCTTCAAATTCAATTAGAAGGTCTGTATTGGTTATGTTATCAAAGATAGGACTTATTGAGTATATGGATTTAATCCTTTCTAATGAGGATGTAAAGAACTCTAAACCACATCCTGAAATGTATTGGAAGGCTATGAGTATGATGGGTGTATTACCAGAAGAAACGCTAATTGTAGAAGATTCACCACCCGGTTTGTTAGCTGCGAGTAGAAGTAGAGCAAATGTATTGAGAGTGGATAATCCACATGATTTGACATTAGAAAAAATAGTAAACAAATTAAACGAAAAGAAAGTTATGAGTAAACCGAAATGGCAAGGTGGTAAGATGAACGTACTTATCCCAATGGCAGGTGCAGGAACTAGATTTCAACAAGCCGGATATACATTCCCTAAACCACTAATTGATGTGGAAGGTAAACCAATGATTCAGGTTGTAGTTGATAATCTAAACATAGATGCTACATTTATCTATGTAGTTCAGAAATCGCATAGAGAGAAGTATAACTTGGATACTTTGTTAAACTTAATTACGCCTAATTGTAAGATTGTGGAAGTTGATGGATTGACGGAAGGTGCAGCATGTACTACTCTATTGGCAAAAGAATTGATTGATTCCGATGCACCTTTATTGATGGCAAACTCTGACCAATTTATAGAATGGGATTCAAATGAGTTTATGTATAAGATGATTGAACAAAAAGTTGATGGTGGTATCCTTTCATTCCATTCAACGCATCCTAAATGGTCATTTGCTAAAGTGGATGAGTATGGTTATGTAACCGAAGTACAAGAGAAGAATCCAATTTCAGATATAGCAACTGTTGGTGTTTACTATTGGGCTAAAGGTTCTGATTATGTAAAGTATGCAGAACAAATGATTAATAAAAATATAAGAGTAAATAATGAATTCTATGTTTGTCCTGTTTTCAATGAAGCAATTGGCGATGGTAAAAAAATAAAAACATTCAATATTGAAAAAATGTGGGGATTAGGTACACCTGAAGATTTAAAATATTACCTAGAAAATTACAATAAATAAACTTATAAACTATGATGTTAGATTTTAACCAATTGTTAGAAAAATACAATATTAAAATAAATGGTGTTCTACACGTTGGGGCACATGAAGGCGGTGAAACATTGGCTTATGTAAAAGCCGGTATAAAAGACGTGATACTCGTTGAAGCAAATCCATTTAGATTCAGTAATTTAAGCGAATCATTAAATACCGGTAGATATGTTACTTGGTGTTCACCACTTACATATTCTTATTTTAACGATAGTGAAGCCCAAATTCTAAAAGGATACAAAGCGTATAACTACGCAGTTAGTGATAAAGAAGATGGTGTTATTAGTTTTAATTTGAGTAATTATGATGGTGGTACTGATTCTATTTTTAAAATCAATGAGTGGGGTAGAGATTCATCTTGGGTACCGTATGAACATATTGCTGAAATTGAAGTACCAACCATTACATTAGATAAATTGGTTGAAAATAAAAATACTTACAATTTCTTAAATATGGATGTTGAAGGAGCTGAGTTGATTGTTTTAAGTGGAGCTACCGAAGTATTAAATCATTTAGATTGTATTATGTTAGAAACACAGGATAAAATAAGATTTGAAGGTTCTTGTACTAGAGAACAATTGATTGAATTTTTAAAACCACATGGATTTGAACTTAAAGAGTATCATGATACTGGTAAAGAGTGGGGTGATTGTCTTTTTTTAAAAAATAAATAATGAATAGAAAAATTACATTTTGCATACCATCTAAAAACAATCTTCGTTATCTTAAAAATAGTATTCAATCTATTAAAGCAAATAGTTTACATCAAAACGAAATTATAGTATATGTGGATGCGGATAATGATGGTACAAAAGAATGGTTAGATGAAAATCGTATAAAGTATTTGGTTAATGATACCGATACACCGAAGGGAATTGCATATGGATACAATAGATGCATTGAAGCAGCAACTACACCAATAGTATGTATGTTTCATGCCGATATGTATATGGGGCAGTGGTTTGATGATGCTATATTAAAACATCTAAAACCACTTTCGGTAGTTAGTGGTACTCGTATAGAACCACCACTACATCCAAAGGGATTAGAAAAGATTGTAGAAGATTTTGGTATGTATCCAGAAGATTTCAAAAAAGCAGAATTTGATAAGTTTGTTTATGAGATGAGATATGTGTATGAGGGGAAAACAACTAGAGGGATATTTGCACCTTGGGCAATATATAAAGAAGATATTACTTCAATTGGTATGCATGATGAGAGATTTCATTCTTATCACGAAGATTCTGATATATTTAATCGTTTTATTTTAAATGGATATGAGATAATTCAAACATGGGAAGCATTA
>Ga0222712_10001278_pt1 | contig 31570 bp, 21 predicted proteins | sample C33_657DmetaG_FD_165043 | JGI IMG/M metagenome (GOLD analysis project Ga0222712, IMG submission 165043) | Estuarine water microbial communities from San Francisco Bay, California, United States - C33_657D | ecosystem: Environmental > Aquatic > Marine > Unclassified | place: USA: California...
TCGCTCGCGAGGAAATGCGATAGTCGCGAAAAAATGCGATGTTCGCCACGAATGCGTGCGCGCACGCCGACGTGCGCGCGCGAATGCGGGGTGACGCTTAGGCGGAATTCGAGCGCGCGCGAATGCGTCATCATTATTGTCGAGAGCTCATTTACTCATCGACGTCGAGCGCGTTCGTTCGCTCGTCCATTTCGATCGCGTCGCGTGAATGAATGATTAATGATACATCGAATGCGATTTCGAGCGCATCGCGCGGTCGTCGACTGAGCTATCCATCGGGTGAAATCGATTTCGATGCGCGAGCTGTCGTCGAATTCGAGCTCATTTTCTCTCATCGATACATCATCGTCGATGATTTCGAGCGCATCATTCCGTGATCGAATTCGACGTTCGTTCACGCGATCGAAATCGATTTCGATGTTCGTTCACGCGATCGAAATCGAATTCGACGTCGTTCACGCGATCGAAATCGAATTCGAGCTCGATCGTTCTCCATCATCACCGACGACCTCACTGCGAAACACTCACGACCTCGCGCGCGTTCTTCGCCCACGCGACGCCTCACGCGTGAGCGTTCCATGGCGAACGCGTCGACGTCCTCGATCGATTTCACGCGAGCGCGATTGGAGACGGAGACAAGCGCACCGATGGGCATCGACGCGCGAATGCGTCGCGCGCGCGCGTGGACGCCCATGGCGATCCTCTCCCTCGCTATGCTCATCCCTTTGGTTATGAACGGCGTGAAAACGCGACGAACGCGCGACAAAGCGCTCGAGAGGTTTTTCGCCAACGTCGACGCGAACGGGGACGGAGAGTTGACGGTGCGCGAGCTCGGGGATTTCGCCCGCGTCGGCGTCGGCGGCGAGGACTTGGATGAAACGAATGAGATCTCAGCCGCGGCGCGAATGACGGTGAACAAGATGAATCGGGATATGAAACACGCGACGGTGTCGCTGAAAGAGCTCGAGGCACACGCGAGCGCGAGAGTGTGGAACGCGCGAGAGGTCGCGGAGTGGGTGACGCGGGGCGCGAGGTTGGAGCGATACGCGGAGGCGTTCGCTTCGCGCGGGATAACGACGCTTGATTTCCCGGAGATGATCGCGCGCGATGGCGAGAGATTGCGGGAGACGATAGGGGTTGCGAACGACGCGCACCGCGAAGCGCTCGTGCGGGGGATGAAGAAGCAGTTATTGGGGTTCGGGAGGGCGCCGTCGGCGCCGAGGAGAGTGAGCGCGAGAGAGAGCGAGGACGAGGTCTCCGTGAGTTGGGAGCGGCCCAAGTATTTAGGGAAGCCGCCGGTGCACGAGTACGTGGTGCAGAGCGGATTCGGTGTCGGCGGGCGCGTGTTGAAGTGGACTGATGTCGAAGTCGTGGACGACGGCTCGCTGGCGGTCGTCATCAAAGGGTTTCGGAAAACACCCGGCATGTCTCATAAGTTTCGCGTCGTCGCTTGGAGCGAGTACGGAAAGAGTGAGGGTGAATCCAATTGGTTGAGTGATGCGGAGAGCAACGGCGGGGCGTGGGTGTCGTCGATCATTTCGATCGGATTTATCATCAGAGTCGTAGCGTCGTTCAAAAACATTCCGCGCAGATTTATGCTCGCGGCGATTGGTTTCGTGAGATTTTTGCGAGCGCGAGCAAAGGGAGAGGATGTCAAACTGCGCGATTATGTTTCGCGCGAGCTTGTTAAGCCAACGGCGCCCGCGGCAGTCGCTTACGAAAAGATTGATGACGAACATTTCACGCCGAAGAAGGTACTGAAAAAGCTTGAGAGTGTGGATTATGATATTATTAGCCCCGAATGCGTTTCGTTGTCTGACTTGAAGAAGCAAGCGATGGAGCGCGTTACCGAGAACGAGTTCTACCGCGGAGGGGGAGGGAGCGATGGATTTTGTCAGGAACACCCATCGCTTCGCGCTCGACACTATCGTGAAGGCCCTGTTCATTCCCATATTGATGATGATGATGATGCAAATACACGCTTTTGTCGAGATTTATCGCGCACGCTTTCGAACAAGCGGTGCAACGAACCCGGATGCTCCGCCAGCTGGAAAGGCGTGCGTCGACGCGGGTTGAGCGTCGGGTTGAGTGTCGGCGACGCCTTGCTCAACACCAAGAAACACTTTTGCGGGATGTGCCAGGCGTGGTATTGCGTCAAGCACACTCGAGTCTCCCCGCATGGGCATCGAGGGGTGTGCCTGCCAGAATCTCGGTGCGTGTGCCTTCACGACTACAACATGCTCACCAAGGAGGAACAAGCGGTGCTCGACGTGGACAACAAATTCTCGCTAGAAACTCGAATGCAGAAGGACGCGGTATCCAAGGTGGCGGCCACGGTCTCAGGGATTTTCGCGAGAAGAAAAGCTAAGAAGGCGAAGCAAAGTGCGGAACTCATCGACGCTTTTGAAAGACGAGCGCCAGGGCAAAGTCTCCGGTCGCGGTGAGTTGAGCGGTGAGCGGTGAACGTCGCTCGCAAAGCGCTTGTATGTAATAAAATCTTGTTTGGTTACAACTCGTGTGTAACGCGTGCGATGACACACGTCGTCGAATCGCGTAATTTCTATTTTCTTTCTGTATGGTGTGCGCTTTCGTAGTGTTGTAAGCTCGTCGCCTCTCGCACGAACGCGTCGCTGGCTAAAAACAGAGAGTTGTACGCTCTCTTCAGCGGATGATTTACGCGTCGAGAAGCTCATCATCCTCATCCGGAAGCGGTTGCGCCGCAGCATCCGCGAGCTCCTTTTCGTACGCCGCAACCTCGGCCAAATCGACGGTCACATCCGGCGGCGCCAAAGCTGGAGACTCGGTAAACTGCAACATCGCGTTACCGCTCAACTTCCGCGCCAGGTACAAGAAGGGCTTTTCAAAGTTATAGTTTGACTTTGCCGACAACTCGTAGTACTGCAAATTCTTCTTACGGTGGAACGTGATAGATTTCGCACGCACTTGACGGTTGCGCACGTCAACCTTGTTACCGCACAACACGATCGGAATGTCCTCGCACACGCGCGTGATGTCCCGGTGCCACGTCGGCACATTCTTGTACGTCGTTCTCGAAGTCACATCAAACATGATAATCGCGCATTGCCCGTGAATGTAGTACCCATCGCGCAACCCACCAAACTTCTCTTGTCCCGCGGTGTCCCAGCAATCGAATCGAATCGGTCCGCAGTTCGTGTGAAAATCCAGTGGGTGCACGCTCACGCCCACCGTCGCTGCGCGCGCGTCTCCCGTCAGTCCTCGAACCACATCCCTCACCCATCGCGCGCGCGCGCTCGTCGACATCAACACCCGCACATATATACGTCATAACTCATACTCAAACACCCTTTCGCGTCCATGTCATCCCTCGCGAATGGGTGTCAACGCGCGCTTCGAGTCATCCGATCGCGCGCGATCGCGCGCGGGGGAACACGCACGCAGGTATTTTTTTTCAAACTCCCCCGTCAAGTGTCGTTTCACGAACGTCGTTTTCCCTTATCCATCAAACGAACGATCGATTCGTCAGTCCGTCGTTTTCGTCGTCTCTTTCACTTTATCATTCTCCTTTCGTTTCATCACCGCGTGTAAACGATTCAAAACAATCTTCTTTCGCGCGTCATCAATCTTTCTTTTATTCGCTCATTCATTCATTCATTCATTCATTCATTCTCCATCGTTTCCTCTCTCACCCCACGCCATCGATCGCGATGCGTCACACAACGCACCAGTACCACCATCACCGACGAGGATCAATTTAAACGTCGGTACGTCGTTCGACATCGCGCGTCGCTCGATCGCGTTCGTTCTTTCGTTCGCGCGCGCGATCGAGCGAGCGACGCGGTCGACGCGGTCGGTCATGTGGTCGGTCGGTCAGGGGAGGTCATGTGGTCGGTCGGTCACTCGTGGTCGGTCACTCACTCGTGGTCGGTCACTCACTCGTGGTCGGTCACTCGTGGTCGGTCGGTCACTCGTGGTCGTGGTCGGTCACTCACTCGTCGTCGGTCGGTCAATCACGTCCTCGTCGTCCAGCGCTCGAGCGCGCGATTCCCGACGTCGGGACGTTCGCCGTACGCCGTGCGGCGCGACGTCGAACGCGCTCGCGGATGACGCGTCGCGCCGTTCGTTCGTCGCGCTCGATCGCGTTCGACGTCGCGCGCGCGAGCGCGTTCGGTCGGTCAGAGGTGGCGGCGTGAACTTCGACCGACCACGACCACGTGACCGACCGACCACGACCACGTGACCGACCGACCACGACCACGAGTGACCGACCGACCGACCACCCCGATCGAGTTTATCCACTGGAGAAGTAGAGGCATGCGATAGGACGAGGGAAGACGTCGACGTGAGACTCGTTGATTTAATGACTCATAGAGCCATATCCACCCGCGATCGCTCGATCGATCGATCGATCGATCGCGCGGCGCACGACGCGCGCGCTTCGCCGATCGACACACGTCGCCGCCCGCGCGTTGCGCGCGTTCGAACTCACAAACGTCGTTTCCATGCCGACTTTGAGCAAAGCGTCGATCGCGATCGCGATCGGCGTTTCGCACGCACGACGCGCGCGCGCGATTCCGCGCGATGGACGTCGACCGATGCGCGTCTCGGCGACCGATGCGAGAGATATCCAACGACAGATCGATGCGTTACGAGATGAAAACGAAAAGTTAAGGAAAGCGATCAAGCGTGAAGATGGTGATAACGTAAACGCGCGCGCGAGCGCGGAAGCGAGCGGGGAAAAGGCGAACGGGCGAGCGAGGGAAAACGATGAAGGCGTGAAACGGGTGAGCGTCAAGGCGACGACGACCGAGGCGAGCGAAGGGAATGCGAAAGAGACACGGAGCGCAGGCGATGGCGAACGAGCGTTGAGGAAGGAAGGGAGCGTGATGAAGGATGGAGGGAGTGGAGACGCACAAAGAAAGGGCGAGGGCGCGGGGATTGGGGCGGGAGAGACGAGGGTCGGGGCGGATACGGCGATGCGCGCGGAGCCTTTGCCGGAGCGAGAGACGGGCGCGGTGGCGGTCGCCGCGCCGCTTAAGGTTGTTTCCAAGACGAAAAATCCAATGAAAATTGTGTTCGTGACGAGCGAAGTCGCGCCTTGGTCGAAGACAGGGGGGTTGGCGGATGTGTGCGGGTCGTTGCCGCAAGCGCTCGTGGCGCGAGGACATCGCGTGATGGTCGTCGCGCCTCGTTACTTGAACCAAACCAAGACGGATAAGTTGTACGAAGGTGCGTTCGATACGTGCGTCAAGTCCAAGCTCGGGTGCTTTGGTGCCGCGCATGAGGTTGGGTACTTTCATCAAGTGCGCAACGGCGTGGATTACGTCTTCGTCGATCACCCTTCTTATCAACGTCCGGGAGGGTTATACGGTGATTCGTACGGCGTGTACGGAGACAATCAATTCAGATATACGCTTCTTTCGCACGCCGCGTGCGAAGCGCCGCTGGTGTTGCCATTCAACAACATGGGCGGTCGATACGGCGACGACGTTATCTTTGTCGCCAACGACTGGCACGCGGGTTTAGTGCCCACGTTGGTGGCTTCCAAGTATCGCAAACACGGCGTTTACAACAACGCACGCACGATTTGCGCTATTCACAACATCTTGCACCAAGGTGTTGAGCCAGCGACGACATTCCCGAACTTGGGCGTGCCGAATGAATGGTACGGCGCCTTGGAGTACCAATATCCCGAGCACATGCGCGCGCACGCGCTCGACAAAGGGTTGGTTGTGAACATTTTGAAGGGTGCGATAGCCACATCAGACCGCGTGCTAACCGTGTCAGAGGGTTACGCGTTCGAAATCACCACTCCGGAAGGTGGGAAAGGTATGGAGGGCTTACTTTTGAGCCGCAAGCACAACCTCGACGGCATCGCCAACGGCATCGATATGGATGAATGGAACCCGTCAGCCGACAAGGATTGCGCGGCTCCGTACTCGGTCTTAGATTTTTCTGGCAAGCTCGAGTGCAAGCGCGCGCTGCAAAAGGAACTCGGTTTGCCTGTGCGCGACAATGTGCCGATGATGGGTTTCATCGGCCGCTTGGATTGGCAAAAGGGTCCGGATCTTCTCCAAGCCGCGTTGAACGATATGATGCGCGAAGACGTGCAAGTCGTCATGCTCGGCAGCGGTTTGCCCGAGCTCGAAGACTTCATGCGATGGGCTGAGCAGTCGTACAAGGACAAGTTCCGTGGATGGGTCGGATTTTCGGTCCCGATGGCGCATAGAATCACCGCCGGTTGCGACATTTTGCTCATGCCGTCAAGATTTGAGCCGTGCGGATTGAACCAACTCTACGCCATGCGATACGGTACTTTGCCGATCGCACACGCCACTGGTGGGTTGAAAGACACCATCGCTTCGCACAATGCTTTCGGCGATGCCGACAAGGTTTTGGCGGGCAAGGCGAATCTCGGCGCCGGGGAAGGGGTCGGAACGGGATGGTTGTTCAATGACATGAACGCGCAAGCGTTGATGTGGGCGATTCGTTCGGCGTGCGACGTGTACCGCAACAATCCTAAGATGTGGCGTGCGATGCAAACGCAAGCGATGACACAAGATTTAAGTTGGGACGCCGCCGGATTGAAGTGGGAGCAAGTTTTTGAGTGGGCAAAGATTGATAAGCCGTGGTGCAAGTAAAATTCTTCGCCAACCTGCAGTAGGCGGACTCGCGTGAACAACTAAACTATAAACTAGTACACAACGCAACGAGTACAAACCTTAGACGAACGAAACGCCGCGCGATGATGATGATGATGTTGTAATCCGCAGCGAACGACTCGTCTCACAGCGACGATCGAGGACGCGCGGTCGCGACGCCGTCGACGCCGACCACGTCCCACACCGAAACACCTTCGTCCGTGCTCTCTTGAAACGCAGGCTCGCGACCGTACACCACACTCGCCACACGTATCAATATCGCCGCGGTCAAACCCCAAATAACTTTCCCTTGATAATCAAAATAATGCACCCGAATCGCCCTCGTCGCGTTCGGCCACGCGTAATCATCAAATCTATGCCGCTCGTCATCGCTCAAAAACATCTCCAACGGGGCATAAAACACCTCCGCAACCTCATCCTCATTCACCGTCGGCACCCACGATCGATCGACGATCTCCCCAATTATCGGCCTCACGCTAATCATGAACCGACTCAGCACGCACGGTAACTCCCCGACGACGTCCAACGCGTTCGCGTCTAACCCAACCTCCTCTCTCGCCTCTCTCAGCGCGCAATCGCGATCGCATTCATCCAACGCCGCGTCAAATTTCCCCCCAGGGAGCGCCACTTCGTTTGCGTGCGCGCGTAAATGCCGCGCCCGTCGTTCGAGCGCGGCGTCGTACGTTCCATCGCCGTCCTCTCTCGCGCGCAGCGCCACGACCACGGCGGCGCGCGCGCGCGAGCCCTTCGCCGCGTGCGCGCGCGCGTCCTCCGATTTCGACGACAACCTCGCGAACCTCTCGCGAAGGCGCGCGGCGTTGGACGACATCACTTCGCCCGTCGTGAACACCCACGCGGTGATGTCGTTCGATCGCGCGTGCGAATGCGATCGCATACCCATCGACCGCGCGCGAGCGTTTGGGCGAGGACATGACCGACCGACCGAGTCCATGACCGACCGACCGAGGACATGACCGACCGACCGAGTCTCTGACCGACCGCCCGACCGAGTCCATGTCCGACCGACCGACCGACCGAGCCCATGACCGCGATCGATCGCGCGCGTCACACCGCGCGCGCGCGCGCGCGAACGCGAACGCGAACGCGAACGCGAACGCGCGCGCGCATCGATCGACGAAAGCGCATTTCATTTCTCTCGATTTCACTCGTCGTCGCACCGAACGCACCGGTCGACGCACGCACGCACGCACGCACGCACGCACGCGCGCGCGCGAAACCATCGCTTCGCGCATTCGATCGCGCCGACGCGCGTCGTTCGCTCGATCGATCGATCGCTCGCGACGGTCATGGCGACTGGCGATGCGACGCGTCAGATGACGAATGCGAATTCGCGCGCACGCACGACGACGCACGCGTTTCGTCGCGCGTTTCGTCGCGCTTCGACGAAGCGCGTCGAGACGTTCGCCGCGGTGGACGATCGAGCGAGCGCGGATGTCGGTCGGTCGGACGAGGAGGATGTCCGCGCGTGCCGGACGCGAGGCGCCGACGAGCGCGCGTTCACGTCGCCCTCGCCCGTGCGCGCGGGCGCGCGGGCGCGGGTGTACGTGAACACGGCGAATAGCGATGCGTTGCGTCACGCGGGGAAAGTGACCGTGGTGGGTGGGTGCAACGGGTGGCGGTGCGGGGCGTACGAACGAGGGATGACGGAGGTGCGCGGGACGACGTGGATGAAAGCGGATATCGACGTCGATGCGAACGCGTATGAGATGGCGTATGTGTTTAAGAATGATGGGACGAAGAAGTATGAGAATAATAATTCACATGATTTCACCGTGGGCGTGGAATACGGGCCGACAAAGGAGGAGTTTGAGGAGATTCTTAAGCTCAACGCGGTGGATGAAGCGGCGCGCGCCGAGGCGGACGCCGAGGTCAATCGCGAGATGTCCATGGCGTCGAGCAATACCGGCGCTGGGGCAAAGTTTGAGAAGTACGGCCGTACGATTGTGAGGACGGCGACTGGGGAACCGCTCGTTTCGGGAACGACGGCGAGCGTGTTTTGGAACAAGGCGCAAAATCCAATCGGCGGCGCCGACGTCGAGTCATTGGTCATGCACGTTGGGTACAACGAATGGATTCGTGGCGTCGAAGAAAAGGTTCCAATGCGTCGCGCGAGCGGTCAAGCGCAAGATGTGAACAACGATTGGTGGGTTTGCGATGTCCCGGTGTCGCCGACGGCGTGCGTGTTGAACTTTGTCATCTCAGACGTCGAAGAAAAGAACTGGGACAACAACGAAAAGCAAAACTTTAGAGTTGCGGTGAAAAACGTCGCCGATGACGAAATGTGGGCGAACATTCGCGAACTTCGTTTCGAAGAAAAGCGCATCGCCGCGTTGCGAGCGATCAAAAATGAGAAGGACCGCCTCGCCCGTCGAGCGGCTGAAGCCGCCAAGGCGAAGCAACTCGCCATCGAAGTTGGATTGAAGCAACAAGCGTTCATCATTTACACCGAACCTAAAGTTCCTCAAGCCGGTCAGCCGTTGAAGGTGTTCTATAATAAGAAGAACACCAACTTGAACTGGAGCGGGGATATTTATATGACGAGTGGATTCAATCGCTGGAGGCACGCTGGCGCCCCAGCGCCGATGAAGATGACACCGCCGAAAGAGGGCGAAGAATTCTTCACCGCTGTTGTTCCCATCGTTCCCAACGATTCGTGGATGGCCGACTTTGTATTTAGCAGCGGCATCGGTCAAGGTGCGCAGTACGATAACAGAGGCGGACGCGATTACCACTTGCCTGTCACCGGAGGCGACGCGAAAAAGCCGCCGCTTCACGTGGTGCACATCGCCGTCGAAATGGCCCCGATCGCCAAGGTTGGTGGCTTAGCCGATGTGGTCACCGCCATCGGTCGCGTGATGAAGGAAAATGGTCACCAAGTCGAAGTCATTCTACCAAAGTATCAATTCTTCAACAACTCCGTGTTGCTCGGAGGTCGCCAGTACGAGACGCACTTCGATTGGGCTGGAACCACGATTCGCGTCGAAAAGTGCATCGTTGAAGGGTTGCAGTGCTTCTTCATCGAGCCGCAGAACAACATGTTCTCCACGAACGCCGTGTACGGGCGCAACGATGACGGGGAGAGATTCAACTTTTTCTGCAACGCCGCACTCGAGTTCTTGAACCGCACGGCTCGTCAGCCAGACATTCTTCACTGCCATGATTGGAGCTCGGCCGAAGTCGCGCGTGCTTACTGGCAGCATTACCATCACAATGGCATGCCCAAGCCGAAGGTTGCATTTACGATTCACAATATGAACTACGGTCAAGCCAAGCTCAGCGAGGCGGTGTTCCACTCGCAAATGACGACCACAGTATCGCGATCGTATGCGGGCGAAGTCTCCGGGAGCCCTGTGGTGAGTGGTAACCTACAAAAGTTCTACGGCGTTCGTAATGGCATCGATCCCGACATTTGGGATCCAGAAATCGATTCATTCCTGCCTGTCAAGTACAACGCCGAGAATTGCGTTGAAGGCAAGGCGGCGGCGCGCGCCGAGCTTCGCTCGCGCCTCGGCATGTCGGGATGGAACGACAAACCAATCGTTGGCGTCGTTTCGCGTCTAACCGCACAAAAAGGCGTGCACTTAATCAAGCACGCCGCGCACCACACGCTCTCACGCGGCGGCCAATTCGTGTTGCTCGGTAGCGCTCCGGATCCCAAGATTCAAGCCGAATTCAACGGCTTGGCCAACCAGCTCGCTGGACAAGACTCTGGATTCTTTTTCGCGTTCGATGAGCCGCTGTCACATCTGATGTACGCCGGGTGCGATATCATTCTAGTCCCGTCGATGTTTGAACCGTGCGGTTTGACTCAGATGATTTCAATGCGCTACGGAGCCGTGCCCGTCGTGCGCGCCACGGGCGGTTTGCGCGACACTGTCTTCGACGTTGACAACGAAAAAGAGCGCGCCGCATGGGAAATCGCCGGCTCTTCCGATTGGAAGACCGATGGCGACGTCACCAATGGTTTCAGCTTTGAAGGCACAGACGCGGGCGCGTTGAATTACGCCCTCGATCGATGCCTCGACGCCTTCTATAACGACCGCGCCTGGTTCCGTTCTTTACAAAAGCGTGACATGCTCCAGGACTGGTCTTGGAACAAGCCCGCGCTGGAGTACGAAGAGCTCTATTATAAATGCATAGGTCAATAGTCACGCGTCCCGCGAATTGTAATTCATCGCGAATGAATGAATCCAAACCGTTTGTCCAAACCGTTTAGGCCAAACTTTTCGCTCGCTCCGCCTCTTCGCGCTTAGCTGTGAACGTCACACCCAACCTCGCCATCGATGTCCGCCCTCGCATCGCGTCGAGCGTATGCGTCATCTTCTTTGCGTTCGACCCCGCGAGCGATGCCGCGAGCGTATTCGCGATCACGCCTTACCCCGCGCGCCGATGTCCGCCGCCGCTGGCGCAGCTCAAAGTCTCTTCGCGCGCCTCTCCGCGACGAACACCCCGAGCACACGTTCGCGTCGTACATCTCCAATGGCGAAAGAATCATCAACGTCACGTTTCCAGACGTCACACGAAGGCAAAAACTCGACGACTGCACGTGGCGCGTCAGGTTGCTCCCGTTTGAGTTCTTAGGCGCTAAGGTCACCGTGTACTCGACGCTCACGCTAACGCCGCGCGCCGAGGGCTTGGTCTTGGGGTGTAAAAAGCTCGAGTTCGTTGGGATGCCGAGAGAGTTGGATTTGGATAATAAAGTCAAGTTGACCATGGAGGGGGCGCTGCGGCCGGTGAGAGATGGGAGCGTGCGCGGGGACATCGCTCTGACGCTGGACGCGGATGTGAACGAGTTCGTGGCGCTGAACCCAGCGCTAGACGTCGTCGTGAACGGAATCAACGACACGGTGTTGATGAATTTACAAGGGTCGATAGAGAGGAGTTTGTTGCAGGATTACGCGCGATGGGCGCGCGCGGAGGCGAGGCGAGGAGGGAAATTGGCGTGAGTCTTGCGAGCGAGCGCGACGGTTCGGTATTTATGCGCGCGCTCGTCGAATGCGCTTAGTATCTTCGACGCAGTGGCGTGGATTAGTCTCGCGATTGTACATGTACGAATTGAACACAACTCGTCGGCTTTTTGAGGCAAGGAGACGATGGTCCATCGTCGATGGGTGTGACGTCGACGCCGACGCGCCCGACGCCTCACTCGTCGCCTCACGATGCCGCAACCCATTTCAGCATCACCGTCGACCGCACTGGACGACGTCATAATATTATGCTCGTCTTTTCCCGATGCTCCCGCGGTGGCGTTCGACGTCAGAACCGGGGCGTGCATGAAGTCCTACGCTCGCGCGTCCCGCGGCGCCGCCGGCGGCTGCGCCGCGCTCGCCGACGCCAAGCTCCTCACCCTCAGCGTCGATAAGCGCTCCATCGACGCGCACGATTTGATGAGAGAATCTCTCGAACACGCTTCGGTGCTCGCCGAGCGGCCGAGCGCGATCGCCACGTCCTCTGATGGCGCCTACGCGTGCGTCGGGTCCGCGAGCGGGTCCTGCGCCGCTTGGGACGCCCTCACCGGTCGCTTGCTCGCGCGATGGAAAGCGCACTTCAAGAGCGTGACGTGCGTTCGATTCAGTCCGTGCAACGGCGTCATCATCACCGGCGGGGACGACGGCGCGGTGCACGCGTGGAGAATGAGCTCGCTCTTCGACGACGGCGGCGCCGGCGGCTCGACGGCGACCGCCTGGAGGACGTGGACCGAACACGCCCTCGGCGTGCGCGGACTCGCTGTCGGACGATTGCGCGGCGTCGCGGGCGACGTCACCGTCATTTCCGCGAGCGCCGACCGCACGGTGAAGATGTATAGTTTGGCGAGCGGCTCGACGCTTCGCGAGCGTCGCCTGCCGTCGGCGCCGACCTGCGCGGCTTTGGACGCGTGCGAGGCGACATTGTACGTCGGCACCGTCGATGGGCGCACGTTTGAGATCGCATTGAACGGGGCGCCGAGCGTAGGGGCGAGCTTGGACGGCGCGGACGCGCGGGACGGCGTCGTGGCGTTAGAGGGACACTCCAAGGCGGTGACGAGCGTGGAATGTAGCCGGGACGGAGCGACGGTGACGACGGCGAGCGAAGACGGCACCGCGCGCGTGTGGGACTGCGCGTCGAGACAGACCACGCACGTGTTGAGACACCCAAAAGGGTCCGTCGTCGCCACGGCGATGGTGCCGCGATGGAGGTTTAGCGGACAAGGACGAGGCGACGGCGGCGCGGAGACCAAGCGTAAACCGACGCCGACGCCGATGTTTAGTAAGTATCTCATCGGAGCGGGCGATCGGAGCGGCGTGAAGCCGTGGCAAGGACCGATGGTGATGATCACCCCTCGGACGACCAAGCGCTCGAGAGAGGACGAGGACGAGGACGAGGACGAGGAGGACGCGGTGGACGTCGACGTCGACGCTCGACCGTCGGCGTCGCCAGCCGCCGCCTCGGGCCAAGGTGAAGACCTCCGCGCGCGTCTCGCCATCGCCACCGCCGCGGTCTCGAACGCCGTCGCCGAGGTCGAGGAGTGGAAAACGTTATACATCGAGCTCAAAACCATCGTCGATCGACAGCTCGTCGACGCCGAAGTGTCGTAGGTATGTATTCAACGCGTCGAGTCGAGCGTTTCCGAGCCGCCGTCGCGACGCGCGGCGCTCACACACCGACGCGCGACATCTGTCGACGCTTCGCGCGCGCGCGTTCGCTCGTCGCACCCGATCGTCGTTCGTTCGCACGCCCTCGCTCGCTCGCTCGACGCATTCGCACGCGCTGCCCTGAAGATGCCCGCGGCGAGAGCGAAGAAAGTTCACCGTGAAAACAAGAAGCGCCGGCGAAAACCAAACGAAAGCGATGACGACGACGACGACGACGAGGAGGAGGACGAGGACGAGGGCTGGATGACGGCAAACGACGATCGATGGAAATCGCTCGGCGTGAACGCGAACGCACTCATGCTCGGTGCGAGCGAGGAAGGGTTCATGTCGCTTGAGGTTTTGGACGCCGCGTTCGCTCGAGGCGCCGTCGCGAGGGACGGGGGAGGAGAAGCGACGACGGCGCGTTCGATCGCATCAGCGAAAGGGAATGGGAAAATTAAGATTTTCGGAGGCGAAATCGCCGTCGCGAAAAAGCAAACGAGCGCGGAGGTGGGCGATGGGAATAAAGTCAACGCGAAGCCGCGAACGCGCGAACGCTTCGCCGAGGCGTTGGACGACGACGCGTTGCGCGGATTGAGCGGGAAAGAGGCGAGGATCATGAAGCGAAAGCTTCGTTGGAAGGCAAAGATTGAGGCAAAGAAGCTGGCCAAGGCGAACGGCGAACGGCGGGGGAGTGCGGCGATGAAGGTTGCGAACGCGGCAGCCGCGGAGGTCCCGGCGGCGGCGGCGGCTGACGGAGCAAAGTCGACGCGAGCGAACCGCGAGGAGAAGAAAAAGGGGGATAAAACGGCGTCGAAGAAGGCGAAAGCAGCGGTGAATGCATCGAAAGCGGTGAATGACGCGCCGAACGAACGAGTGAACGCGAAAACGACACCGACGAATGCGCGCGTCGAGGCTCGCGAGGCGGAGGACGCGCTCGTCGACGACGCGGCGCTCGACGTCGAAGAAGATTGGGAGAAAATCACGCACAAGACGCTCGCGGCGAGCGCGGCGGCGGCGTCGGCGAAGAGTTCGATCGTGCAAGGGATCGACGTCGAGCGCGGATGTGACGTGAGTGCGTGGTTTGAGTTCGATTTGCACCAATTGCTCTTGCGAGCGATTCAAGACGCCGGGTTCGCGACGCCGTCGCCTATTCAACGCGAGTGCCTGCCACCGGCGATGAAAGGGCGCTGCGACATCATAGGCGCCGCGCAAACGGGGAGCGGGAAAACGCTCGCTTTCGCGCTGCCGATTCTGCACCGTTTGTTGTCCCAAGGCATCGGTTTACCCGACGGCGCGGCGAAGAATGACGAAAACGCGCCGGCGGTGCCGGACGCTCTGCGAGCGCTAATAGTCACTCCAACGCGCGAGTTGGCGCTTCAAGTGTGCGCTATGATGCGCGCCGTGGCGGTGTACACGAAAATAGACATCTGTCCCGTGGTCGGTGGCATGTCTAAAGAAAAGCAAGAGCGCTTGCTGAACCGCAAACCGGCGGTCATCGTCGCCACTCCCGGACGTCTGTGGGACACGATGCAAAGCGCGCACCCGCATTTAAGCGAACTCAGCGCGCTTTCGTTTTTCGTTCTCGACGAGGCCGATCGCATGGTCGAGCGCGGTCACTTCAGCGAGCTGACGAACATCATAGAAAATATCCCGCAGCCGCCCAAGGTGAAGCATCGAAGCGGCGGCACCGAACCGTCCCGCGAGAAACGCCTCGACGCCGGACCTGACGATTTCGCTGAGGACGACGGCGACGCCGCGCGAGAGAAAGCCTTGGCTCTTCGACCGTCGCAAATGCTCGACCGACAAACGTTCGTTTTCAGCGCCACACTCACCGTGCCAGATAACGTTCGGCGAAAATTGAGAAAAGGCAAGCCGCCAACATCGACGAAGAAGAAAGCCGCCGTCGAGCGCTCGCAGAGCGGATCTTTGGAATCGCTCATGGAGAGCGTGCCGTTTTATTCCAAAGTCAAGCTCGTGGACTTGACGACGGCAGAGCGTAAAGGAGGCGCCGTGGCGACGTCCATCGCGGAGAGCGCGCTCGAGTGCACAGAGGAGGACCGGGACTCGTTGCTGTATTACCTTTTGTCCGCGCATCCCGGGATGACGATCGTCTTCGTCAACGCGATTTCGTGTTTGCGTCGCATCGTGGCGTTGCTCAAGATCCTCAACGTCCCAGTCGAGGGTTTGCACGCGGGAATGCAACAGCGCATGCGCTTGAAAGCGCTCGATCGATTTAAAGGCGCACTCAAGAGCGGCCGGCATTCGGTGCTCGTCGCCACCGACGTCGCGGCGCGCGGGTTAGACGTCAAAGGCGTGGAGCTGGTGATTCACTATCAGATTCCACGCAGCGCGGACACGTACATCCATCGAAGCGGTCGCACGGGGCGCGCTGACCAGCGCGGCGCCGCGGTGTCGCTCGTGACGCCCAAAGAGCGAGCGCAGTATTACGCGTTGCTCAAGACGCTCAATCGCGACGGGCCGCTCGATGCGTTTCCCATCGCCGAAGAGACGCTCATCGAAGCCAGTAGACGACTCGCAGTGGCGCGCAAGATCGACCGTCTGGCGCATTCGAAGAAGAAAGCCAAAGCCGATAAAGAATGGCGCCAAGCCAACGCCGAAGAGCTCGGGATCATACTCTCAGAAACGGAATCCGACGAAGATTTACAAGAGTACCAAGAGGAGCGCGGCGCCGAGCGCGAAGCGGCGAAGAATGAGCGTAAATATCGCGACGAACTCGCGCGCTTGCTCGTCAAGCCACTCGGTTCACACCGTCATTCCCTGATTGGAAGCGCGAAATTTCCCACGCGAGGCGGCGGCGAAGCGTTACTCAAGGCTAAGAATGCACGGCTCAACGCCGAGCGCGTGGTCTCTGCCGCGTCGATGCTCTCTGTTGAGAGGCGCGAATCCCTCGACGAATTACCCGCCGCCATCGCGGGTGCCATCGCGGGCGGCGTCCGCGGTCAGCGCAGGAAGAAGCGCCGCGTAGGACAAAAGAAATAAAATCAAACACCCCGACATCACATTTTGACGCTTACTTCGAAGTCTTCTCGAAATTTATATAATGCACGAAACACCGACGATGGATGATTTCTGCCACCTCTATCGCGACGTTCGCGTGGGAGCGTCGGGTGGGGACGCGCACTGTCTCCAACGCTGGCTCGCCAAGGCGGGACACCTTTCGAGCGCTACGTCGCCCTCGGGCACGTTCGACGACGCCACGTCGCTCGCCGTGGCGAAATGGCAGAAGGCAAATAAGTGGAACGCGAGCGGGACGATCGATGAAGCGACGCGAAAGGCGTACGGCGAGGTGCGATTCCGGGAATCGATTCGTTCAATCATCACGAATAAACTAACTCGTTCATTATTATACAGAGATACGGCTTCGCGACGAGCGCGAGCGGAAGATTAATAGACGATCGCGCGAATGGGAGCAATCCAAAAGGCCTAGCGTGCGTGGACGTGTGCGCGGAATTCGGCGAGGCACAGTTTTGTCAAACCAAGTGCGCCCGAGACGGCGACGCCGCGCCGTTCGCCTGTCGCGCGGCGTGTCAGGACGCGTTCACGGGGGCGTGCGATCGCGCGTTCCCGCCGACGAGCGAGGACAATAGAGAAAAGTTTGCGACGTGTTTATCGCACACCCCGCGCGAGTGCGCGCTCGCGTGCGCTAGGATTTGATCGATTGATCACGAACGATCGATTGATTACATATTTCTGGTCAAACGGTCGCGTCCCTCGTTTGGTATCCTTCACGCGCGCGCGTCACGCGCGCGCTCTATCGCGCTATCACTCATTCACTCCTCTAAATTAATCGAACTCCCTAACTTCTCGTACAATTTCTTCGCATTTTCCGTCAGTCCAATCCCGAGCGCGGTCAACCGTTCGTTCGCGCTCTTCGCACCTTTTTCAACTCATTCGTCCCATCCGCGAGCACTTTCTTTTCCTCTCGTAACTTCCTCAACCCCTCGTTCTCTTTCGCGTTCATCTGTTCCAGTCGTTCTTCTGTCGTCTCTCGCGTCATCGTCACGAAGCACTCGCCCAAGAGCGTTCGCACGTCGCTCTCGTCGCTCAACGCGAGCTCGTCCAACGCTTCGCCGATGTCGTCGCAGATTTTTTCTTTCGCCTTGATCTCGGCGTTGATTTCGTGCATTCGCGCGTTCATTCGCGAGAACGCGCAGATGCGCTGTTGGTCCTCCCACGTGACGTCCACGTCCGCGGGCGCGCGCGACATCGCTCGACAGAGATCGACGTTCGCGGTCGACGACGTCGAGCGATGACGACGACGACGACGACGACGACGACGGACGCGGCATCGCTCGTCGGTCGTGTTCCGTGTTTTTACGTACTCTCGGACATGTGAACCTTATGGAATGCGTGCAAAAGGTTATGTGTGATGAGATGGAGGACGTATGGAAGGTATTCGGACATTCGATACGTAGAGCACACGCCGATGACTCCACGTCGTCTATGATTGTTGTATGAATCATTTGTCCGTAAAAACGAATTTTAGTTATCTTTGAGTAGTTTGGACACATGGGACATAGTTTATAGGTTATGAGTCCATAAAATGAAAGTTCAAGTCCTTCGTGTTAACCACTCCACCACATCAGCCGTAATCGACGACGCGCTGACGACAGGATTCGAACCTGCGCGGGCATTGCCCAAAGGATATCTGGTCTAGTATATGGCATCAAAGTTCGTATGCAGGCGCTGCGAATACGCCTTATGATGCACGCGACGGTCGGTCCGAGCGGTGACGACGACGGTCGACGAACGACATGACGTCGGGCGCGGGCGTACGGACTACGGTATCTACAACGCGAGCTAAGACTATTATTACGTACAGGACAGCGTACAGGACTAGTAAGCGTTAAACCAACGTCGACCCGCATCGATAGCAGTTGTTCATGCCCGCAATCGGGACGAGAAAACTGCTACACGAGGGACACGTCGTCCCCACGATGGACGTCGTCGCCGGCGCGTCGAACTCGGAATCATGATCGAGAGAGTCCAAAAACGTCGTCGCCGACTCTTGCCGATTCGTTAATTTTGCTGCTTTTGCCTTCGTCGTCGTCGTCGTCATGTATTGTTGTATTCGTGCCGGTGGTGGGGTCGTCTTCGTCGGATCGACGCCGAGCGTTCGCAGCATCTTCTCGCGTTTCTCCTCAATTTCACGACGGCGCTGTTCCTTCTTCGAGAGAGGGAGAGAATCGTCACCCACATGAAGAGCGACTACTTTGGTGTCGTTTGCCTCGCTCTTCGTCAATCTTGGTTGGTCCTCGTAATTTCCTCGACGATAATCAAGGCATCCCAACAATTCGTCGTCCACGCACGACGTAAACGTCTCCGTTAGAAATCCCTCGACACCACACTGGTTCGCCGTCGTCGTCGAATCATCAGTTTGGCGCGCCGAAGAAGCGCGCTCCATCAGCGCATCGACGATTTCGTCGAATCCCAATTCGTTAACGGGTTGTTGTTGAATTGAGCTTCGCGTGAGAATCGTGAATCTCGCCTTGGCGTCTCGCGCGTTCTCCCATCGCCGCTCGTACTCGGATTTCGAAAATGAATCACCGACGCTAACCGTCGTGGTCGCAAAATCAACCAAGTCCGCTACTTTGCTCTTCTTCACGGTCAAATCCGGCGAAAATGCCTCGACGGTGCGCTCAACGATGGTCGTTGGAGCGTCGACGACGTCGGCGACGTCGGCGACATCATCCTCTCGCGAGCTGAACTCCCCATCCAACGTCTTCGCGATCTGGCGCTCGGATAATATGAGAAGCCCTTGTTCGGCCTCATTCAACGCATCCTGGCGCGCGATCGTGCTGAGATTGTCAAATGTGCTGAAATTGCGCTTCGTTTTAGCGTCGCCAACGCTCGCAGAAAGCTTTTGCAACAACTCCGGGAGTGTCACGAACGCGCGCAAATGGAACTCCAAATTCACCATTTTTGTCGCTGTCGTCAAAGATTTGTGTGGATACAGCAGAAACAACGCGCCATCGCCGACGACGTCGCGATACACTCCCGCCCGATGTGTGAGCGCCGCGATTTGTGTGCGCACCACCAACGCCGGCGCGTCGCCCCACGTCGCCGCGTTTGCGCAAGCGTCGCGCCACGCGTTGAAAAATTCTTCGCGCAGCGATGTCGACCCACCGATACCTTCATCTGCGATGACGCACAAAGACTCGCTCCAGGCGCTCAAATACGCGCTCGGAACGTCGCCCGAACGCACGATTTCCACGACGCGCAACGCCGCGCCTCGCAAAGCCGTCGTCATCGGCGTCCACATCGGCAGAGCGCTCCTCACGCTTAACCCAGGAATCTCCACGCGTTCGCTCCCATTCGCGCTCGCGAACGCCAACGCGCCGCGCCACCGCGTCGCTACGTCCACGACGACATCCTCCTTCGCGTCGCCCGTCGCCGCTCCCACCACCGACGCCACCGCTGACGCTTCTTTTGGCATCGACCCGGCGCCACACGTAATCACTTTCCCTCGCGAGCGACGATCGAACGCGAACGCGGCGCGAAAGACGCCGTACATGGCCATCGCCGCGTCGGACCACGCCGACGGGTCGTCGACGTCGACGTCGTCAGCCGCCGACGTCGAACGCCCCGAAACGAACCACACCACGTCGACAACGTCTTCGTTCGCGTCCAACGCGTTGATCGCATTGATCACGAGCGATGCGGCGTCCATTGGGGACGTGTCGTCGACGAAGTCGTCGCTCGCGCGTTCGAGCCGCGCGAGCGCCTCGGTCGCGACGCGCGCGACGGCGCTCGGCTCGAGCCATCCATCGCTTTCGCTCGTCATCGCGCGCGCGCGCGCGTTGCGCCACGATGCGATCAAGAATCGAACATCCCTAGCCCGTTCGTCGTCGTCGTCGAAGGGAGTCGATGCGATGGTGGTCGCGCACGTCTCCAACGCGAGCGCGCCGTCGCGAAGCGCGTCGCGAGCGCTTCGCCCGTTAGCGTCGATCGAACGATTCGTCCTAGACGTTTGGCGAACGCGAGTGAAGTCGTCATCGTCATCGGGTGAACGTCCGGCGTCGCACGCGCCGAAGATGCAGACGATTCGTCGCGTCATGGCGAGGCGCGATGTGACGCGAAAGCGACTTCGCGTGGTGGCGATGTTTATGATGACTATACTGTATGAAAAGTACACGACGACGACGACGACGAATGATGATACATCATCACTCGTGTGTTCGTTCGCTATCTAGCGCTACGTGCTAATAATTATCGAGCGAGCTAAACATTCATCGACGACGAACGACGACGCGTCGTCGCTCTAAAAAAATCGCGTCGACTCAACCAAAGTGCGCGAAGAATTCGTAATCCGCGTGAATGATTTTCCGAAACCGTAACCAACCGAACGCTTGATCCATCAATGTTTCCATCATCGTCGTCACGCGCTCGTTCGCCGCCCACACGTCGCCTTGCATCTTGTACACGCTCAAGCCGAACGGCTTCAACGCCCGCGCTTCGCTCGCGCTCGCGCTCGCGCTCGCCGCAGCCTTCTCCATCTTTTGCTCTATCAAACGCTCTTGTGCGTCAGACATCGCGGGTGGAAGGGGACACGCCACGTCGCCATCGCGCAGAGCGCCGTCGTAGAGCGCGTGAAACGTCAAAAAGCTCCCTTGTACGTCGTGCAGCATCGTGCCTTGCGGGATGCGATAAATTGGATACCACGACACGGACACCCAACTCGACGGCGCGAGCGCGTCCGAACGCACGCGCGCGAGATCTGGTCTTTCCTCGAAAATCATTTCCACCGTTTCCGCGAACGACGGTCGAGAGTACGGGCTTGAAGTCTCGAAGTACTCGAACGCGAGCCGTTCGCGGCGTCGCGGGACGTTTTCTTCGCCCTCCACCGCACTCTCGCGCTCGTAAAGCTGCATGCCGGAGAGGAAAGGGACGTAGTATTGACTGACGATCTGCGATGGGGACAACCGCAGAGGGACTTCGATGCCAAACGCGCTCGGCTCTTCGAACGCGGCGAAGAGGTCGGATAAGGCGTAGCCACTTGACCCGTCGAGAGACTCGCGAGCGACGAACACGGGCGTCGCGCTCGCGATGAAAGCCTCGATGTTTGAAAGTTCGCTCGAAGCCGAAAGCGCGGCGCGCGGCGTCGAGGGAAGGGAAGAGATGGATGTTGGAGCCACCGCGGCCATTTCGGCCGCGCTCGCGAAATGAAGACGAAGCGCGCTTTAAACGCGAGCGACAAATCGCGTGTTGATTTATGAACAGGAGCGATTGAACATGCAGTTGTATTTTTATTATTCTTACAGTAGTATTTTATAACGACGGATGCACCATCGATCGCTTCGGCGAGGCTCTCAAGCGCGCCCCGCGTTCGCGACGCCGCTCGCGCCGACGAGCAGTTTCACCTTGGCCGCGACCGAAGCGGCGGATAATAAAAACGACGCCACGCGAAGGAATTTCGGTAGTGCGCTCCCACTTCGGTGCTCCTCGCGTCTGGCCCAAATGTTCACCTCCGTCGACGCCACTAAGAGCGCGAGATTCCCCGCCGAACTCGCGCTCCTCGGGATGCTGACTCCTTTCCTTCGCAACACCGCGTTCATCGCCGCCCGCGCCCACGCCCTGGAATACTCATTCAACCGGTCCTTCGCGCGCAACGAGAACCAAAACCGCACCGTCGACCCTTTGGTGAGCATCTTCACCTCGTATTTTTCGTCGCACACGCGACAGCGCGTCTCAAACGCGCCTCGCGTTTCGAAGCTCACGCGTTGCCACCGACGCAAGCACGCGCGATGGACGAATCGCTGCGACCCATCGCACGCGCACGGCGCGATCAAACTCCCACTCTCGCGCCCGGTGAAACAAAATCGACATATTTTTTCTTCCTCATCGTTCGTCCCATTCGTCGTCGTCGTCGTCGCGCGTCGCGCGTCGATCGCGCTCGAATCGCCCGCGGACGTCGCGCTCGCCATCGTCCGTTCGCATTCGCATTCGCCATTCGCATTCTCGTCGTCACGTCCATCGTTCGACGTCCAACGCCTGTCGTTCGCCTCGACATCGAGGGATCGATTTTCTTCTCCATCGCATTCGTCGCCCTCGCTCGCGTCCTCGTCGTCCAAGTCCGAGTCCAACTCCGTCGTCGTCCTCGCGTCTCGCGCGCGACGATGGAGCTCGGCGAGCGCGAGTCCCGCGAACACCACCGGGGACGACATCGCTCGTCCTTCACCGCGCCGATTCGCTGAGGAGATTAAGGAAAATATATCCCTCCCACCGTCGCCTCGCGCTCGCGCGCGACGTCGCGATTCGTTCGCGAGCGCGAGCGCGGTCGTCGTCGATCGCGCGCCGTCGTTTCGCGAAGCGACGGGCGCGTCGCGGTCGCGCGCGCTCGGGACGTCGTCCGTTTTCACTCGATCGCGTGTGTTGCGTTCACGACTCGAGACGTGTGTGATTTTCAAACACACACCGAACCATCTTAAGTCGCGTCGCGCGCGCGCGGTCGGCGGTCGAAGGAACGAATCTCGAGAGTCTTGACTCGTTCTACGTGTCCCCACTCGCGGCGTCGAGAAACGACTCGTCGCGTCGTCCATCGACGCGACGGAGGACGAATGACGCGATCGCGACGGAGGACGAACGACGCGATCGCGATCGCGACGACGACGCGGTGAGGGATGATAGACGGCAGTCGACGCCAGTCGCTCGTGGAGTTTTTTTTTGTTTTGTTTTTTTTACCGACGTCGCGCGGGAGCGGGCGACGATGGTGGACGACGACGCGAGCGCGATGGGGGACGTCGATCGCGATCGGCGATCGAACGACGCGAACGCGTCGACGCCGTTGAATGCGGCGCGAGTTGCGCTTCCCGGGTCGCAATGCGCCCCGAGCGGGGCCGCGATACACATGACCGAACGACAGCTCTACGCGTTCAGGCAGCAAGTCGCGGCGTACGCGCACATTTGCCAACAATTGTTACAAATCACGGCGGTGCAAGCGACGCAGCAAACGGCGAGGCAACGAGAGGGGACGAACGCGAACGTTGGGAACGGTGAGAATGATAAGGAGAAAGCGACTGGGAGCGCGAATGGGTTGAGTGTGAATAAAGAGCACGTCGCGGCGTACGCGGCGTACGCGGCGCTGGCGGGACGGGGAGGGGATAAACAGCAGCGCGGCCCGCGGTGGACGGGGACGGCGAAGCAGTACGAATTGTTGGAGGATATGTTCATCGGGGGACAACAGCCACCGGTACGGGAGAAATTGACGGAGATTACGGAAATGTTAACACAATACGGGCCGATCAATGAGTCGAACGTGTATAATTGGTTTCAAAACCGACGATCGCGGGAGAAGAAGAAATATTACGACGCCGAGTTGGCGCGGGTGATGGGTCGTTGACGGATGCGCTTCGCTTTGGCTTCGTTTGTTTTGATTTGTAATAGAATAAGGCAGTGTACAGTTGTACGCCGAATCTACTTGCTCGCGCGTGCGAAAGGACAGGACGACGTCATTGGTGCCAGTTATATATCAATACTTTCTTACTTATTCGTCGAGCTGTCCGCGTCGCTTCATGCGCATTTTTATCTCCTCCAGTCGCTCCGTCGCCGTGGGATTATTAGGCGACAAAACCAAGCTTTCCTCGTAGCACGCGATCGCTTCCTTCATCTCCTTCCTCTTCTCATGCGCTTCCCCGAGGTTATTCCACGCCGTGACGTAACCCGGTTGCAGCGCCACGGATTTTTTAAACTCTGCCACCGCCAAATCCAGCTTATCCGTGTTCGAGTATCCAAATCCGAGAGCGTTGTGCACTAACGCCAAATCCTGCGCATCGCCGTCCCAGTTCGTCGCCGCCATTTGTAAATTTTTCACCGCCTGCGTGAATACCTTCTTTCTAAGCAATATAGACCCCATCTCAAAGTAATCCTCCGCGCTCGCGTTTCCCGCGCGAATCCTTTCCCCCATCTTCTTCGCCTGATCGTCCAGCTCGCGACGAATCAACACCTGCCTGACGACGATAAACGCGGCGCCGCCCAAAATCGTGAGCAACGCCCCGAGATACAAACTCTGAATCCCGCCCTCGAGCTCGGCGACCTGCGCGATCGCGTTCGCCTCCGCGCGCGCTCGCGTCTCTCGCCTCACCGTCGTCCTCATCCCCCGATCGCTCATCGCTTTCGTCATTCGATCTCGTCTTCCCATACCCTTTTGCACTCTACCGTCGCTGTCTTTGAACGCATTCGCGGTCGTTTCTGCTCGCGCGCGCGCGCGCGTCGTCCCGCGCGCTCGCCCTCGCCGAGCGCCGTCTTCAGGCGTCACCACCCCTCGACGCGTCACGCCGCGCGCGCGTGTCGTCGTCGTCGTCATCATCATCATCGCGCGAATTCAATGGTCTCGTCGCTTGAACTCGCACGCTCGGCGCGTTCGATGGCGTCACCACGCGTCGATCGATGGCGTCCATCGTCATTGCACATCATCGATCCGATCGCATCGATCCGAAACGATCGATGACGACATCGACGTCGAGGACGAATGAATCGATCGCGAACGTTCGCGCGTTCAATGTCAATCGCCCGTCGACGACGAAGGCGAATCGCACGCGTCGATCGCGAATCGCTTCAGCGCGCGCGAACGCGACGAATGACATCCAGCTCGGCACCGCCGTGATCGACGAAACGATCGACACCAATGCGTTCACGTCGGCGATGTACGCCTGGGCGTCGACGTTAACGTCATCGGGGCAAAATTTACCGTTCGCGTCGTCACTGAAAGTGGACGCCGTGGACGGGGGGTTCGCGATGGAGTTTTTGGAATCCGACGGCGCCGGGGGCGTTCGCGCGCGAGGGAGGATAGAGACACGAATAGACGCGATCGACGGTGAAAGAGGGAAGAAGGCGTTCGTGATCACGGGAAGCGGAGGGGTGATGAATTGCGTGGATACGCCGGTGGTGATGGGGGCGATGCCGCGAGCGATTCGAGCGGCGTGCGCGGCGGCGAAAAAGTAGCGAGGGAGCGCGATGGATGGTTGATTCGTTCGTTGTTTAGATTATGTATGGGCGCATGGAGACGTACAGATGGGGTAGGAGTTTGGTAGCTTCGCTCGCGGCGACGCCGTCACACGTCGACGTTTTCGGGGTAAATCGAGTTGTAGTGCACTTCGGCGAAAAAGCTCAACCATAAGCTTCGCGGGGCGTCGGCGGCTGACCCATCGCTCGGGACGATCTCGATGAACCCGTTATCGCTGTACGACGTCAACACATTAATCACCACGGAATACGCGTCGGCACAGGCTTGCAAGGTGACGTGATCGCCCCACGTCCCGAGCGCGCTCATTTTTTCCACGTACTCGTGAAACTCGAGCGGCGCGACGTACGCCTCGTACGCCTCACGATTCGCCAATAACCGCTCGATGACTTGCGCTCGAACTTCTTCGTGGTATCGCACGTCGCGAAAGAGCTGATCGCTCAGGGCGCGAAATTGACAGTTGCCATCGCCCGCGCACGCTTTCTCGCGCAACCCGTAAAAATCCAAACGCAGCGCCAACCGCCCGTGGTCCTCCTCGCGCTCGCTCGCCGTCGGCGGCGAAGCCACGATGGCCGCATCGTTCACTCTCGGCACGAACGCTTGGGCGATTAAATCCTTTGCCGCTATCGCGCGTGCGATGAGGTCGGCGAGCGCGAGAGACGCGGCGTCTTCGGAGGCGAGCGACCGCGCGAACGACTCGTCTGCGTCGACTTGACGCCGCTGCATCTCGGCGAAATCGCTTTCAGACAACGAAAGACATCTCGCTATTTCTTCATCGTCGCGCGTGAGGTCGGGATCGACGTCGGCGGACATGGTGTCGGCTAGAACGACATGGGTCGCGAGCGGCGGTGTGTGGGCGATGAAAACGGATGACGTCGTGGAAATTTCAACGCGTCAGGAAAATGTGTATGAGGTCGATGAATTCTTGAAGCCGCGAACGCGCGAACGAAAATGGCCGTGCGCCGTTTGACTCTGCCGATTACTGCGCCACTGCGCACGTCGCGGACGTTTCTGTGAGGACGTTTTGCTCAACGAGCGTCGCGACTGGAATCGTCAATGAAAAATCGTCGCGGTGGCGAATCGTGAACAAAACACCAGCGGGACCGCCGACGATCCAACACTCTTTGCACAGAGCAACATTTTTGAACGTGATTTCGATCCCTGCGTCCACGACGGTGGCGCTAGCGTAGACGTTGCATCCGTTGGGATCATCACTTGGCGGGCCGTCTCGACCGCGAACGCCGACAAACACGCAGTCGGCGATGAAATCGGTCGACGGCGCTAAAGTTTGCTCGTTCGATACCGGATCGATGACTTGGCGATCAAAAGGAATGGTGATGGAAACGCCGGCAAGACACACGCTGTCGTAGACGCGACCGAAATTGATCGCCGTGCCCGTCACCGCGGCTCGCGACGGCGACGCGCTCAAAAGCTGAACGCTCAATCGAACATCCGCATCACTCAGCGCGACGGGCGCCGAATCCGTGGGACAAATCGCTGCATCACCTTCTTTGCACGCGCGAGAAAAGTTGCCTTCGATCGGAATCGGCGTCGGCGTCGGTGCGGGTAACGGTGTCGGCCTTGGGAATTCAGGAACCGGCAAAGGCACCGTCGGCGCCACATTTGACGGCGGCGGCGGCAGAACGCCAGGCGTTGCACCGCTCGGCGGCGGCGACGGCGTCGGAACGACCGTTCCGTTCGCGCCTGGAACCTTTGCACCCGGAATGACGGTGATTATGCTCGCTGGAATCTCGACCGCGACGCCTGGTTGCAACGTGAAGTACGTCGCGCTGTCGGGCGCGGTGTTTGGCGGAACCGCGTTCGGCGGAACTGGCGCCACATTTGGTGGAATCGGCGCCAACGGACTGGGCGGTGCCGACGGCGGAACTTTCGATTCGCGAGGAAACCATCCGCTCGTCCACGGCACGTTCGGGCCGCGATCCCACGCCGCGATTTCCGTCGGTCCTTGCTCTGTGGTGAACCCTCCTCCGATCGATCGCTTGAGCCAGCACGAGTGATAGCTAAAATCCACGCAATCGCCCGTGCAATAGACCCAAATGTCGCAATCGCGCGTCTGCGCGCACGCCAGACAGCAATCCTCTTGAGTGTCGGTGATGAACTTCGAACCATCACGCAGGAGAATGCCTTTCAAGTTCAATCCTTTCTCGCCGTTGCACTGAATCGTGGCGTTTGGCTCAACAGGCGGCGGCAAAGTTGGCGGCTGCGCGACGACATCGACGCCAACTGGAGCGACGGCTCGTCCTCGTAAATCTGCCACGCACGTAGGATTCCCAACGCTCGGCCCGACGTAATCGAATCGCGCTCCATTTTTTGAAGACAACTTGAACAGCGCGCCATCGTCGTTCGCGCCTTTGAGCGAGCATCCATCGCATAGCGTTACTCGCGAGAGCGATAATTCGAGCAACGCCACCTTGGGCGCGGCTCGCTCATTCGCGCCAAACGCGCCCTCGGGCGCGTAAGATGACATGAAAAAGCGCAATCCCCCGCATGCGTCTGCGCTTGGTACATCAGTTCCATTCCCGACAACGTGTGTCGGGAAACATTCGATTTGATACTCCTCAAGCGGGTCTTCGACTTCTCGCCACGTCCCGTTGACGTCATTCACCCAAGCGCTGAGAACGATGGGGACGTTGACGTCCGTCAACGGCGTCCCTCGCCTTTGGGAATCGATCGCGATCGACCCCGTGAACGTGTAATTGTCAAACGGTGCGGTCTGATACGGACCTGGAACGTCTGAGCGTTTGCCAAACCAACGCAATGACGAGGCTACGCGAGGAAGAACGTCCTGGCACGTGACGCCGCCGAAATCGCCGGTGGGGTCGCCAGAGTCCACCCCGCCAGTGGGGTCGAAGTACGACCCATAATCGCGCCGCGACTCCGGTCGCGCGTACTGAGTCAAGTTGAACCCATTCAAAGGTGGTGTCGCCGCGCGCTCGGGAAAACTGTCGGGGAAGAACGGTACTCCGCCAAAGAATTGCAACAACCGTCGCCCGGCGCCGCCGACGGCGGGAGGTTGGGCGATGTCCACTCTCGCGCTCGCGACGTCACATTGCAACGCGCGAACGACGGGCGAGAGCGAGTTCAGAGTCTCTTCGCTCGCATGTTCGACTTTGAAGAGCACGCCATCGCGCGAACGGCCGACGATGGCGCAGTCTGCACAAATTTCAACGTCACTGAGCGTCACATTGACGCCGCTCACCATGGCTGCAATAGTCACTCGTTCGCACAGCGCGTCGTCTATGACATCGCCAGAGGGAGAAATCAAACTCAATCCTTCGCAAGTGACGTTTGGCACGCTTGGAGCGTCGACGAATGCGTTGACGTCGCCGCCACGGGGGCGGTAGCCGATGACGGCGGTGAGTTCTGGAATGCGAACCGTCACGTTGGTCCCGCCGATAGCGCCGAGCACGTCGTACGATGTCGCACCAGGCTGATATCCGATGACGAGGAAGTTTGTGAGCTCGCGGATCGCATCGCATGCACTCGAATCCGGTGCGTCGCTCGGAACGAGCACGCCGTCTTCGACGACGACTCCAAATGCCTCCAGCGGACGCTCAATGGTTTCGCCTTCGGTCGGCGTCGCAATCGGCCGCGGGAGCGTCTCTGGGTAACGAATGGTGAGCTTCGTACGATCAGGGAGCTCGATCTTCAGCTCTTGCGATGCTTGCGTGTACTTGATGCCGCCTTCGTCGCCTTCGGACGTCTCGCCCAGGGGGATCGTCGTAGTTTGATCTCTCGTTTGCACCACGACAACGGTGGAGTTGGCGAAGGACACGGAAGCATCCGTTTCGTTCTGTCGAGCGTAGTCCGGTATTTCATTGATGGGAGTGTCATCCACGGGGACATGCAAACGCCTTATCGTACCGTCGATGTCAACGAGCGTCGTTCCGTCCTCGCTCGGCTCCACGAGCACGGTTACGCCGGGAATTTCACCCAACTCAAACAAGACGTTGCCGTTCGCTTCGAGCGCGATGGCCGCGTTCGAGTCGCGTTGCGGCGATAAGATCGTAAACCCGCGAGGGAACTGTTTATTCTCGACAGGATTGGACACGATGATTCCACCGTTGCCAAACACAGCGCTGAAGACTGTATCGGTGTTTTCATACACTGCCGATTTCACCGTCACCAGAGGCGTTGAACTGCTCGACGTTGACACTTCAGCAATCTTTGCGCCTTGCGCAACGGCAAAGTTCACTACGGGGCATCGATCGCCCGTCGTCACTTCAAACCCGCAAGCAATCGGCGCTTGACGAAGAAATTGTCGATGCAGACGCTTCCGTCTCGTCGTCGTCATCGCGAGCGCCACGCTTCCGTCGCACAAACATCGATTATCATCGATAGATTTCAGTCGGCGGCAGCATGCGTCCCAGGAGAGGGACAAGGAGACAATGTCCCGCACGCCGGTGATCGCTGGGACGCATGACGTCTCCGTGGCAATCAACGCTTCGAGGCACGAAACCGAATTCGGAATTGCGGTCGAAACGTTTCGATCACCGCTAGGGAGCCACGTGTTCGTGGTCTCTGCGACGACGCCGGCATCGCTCGGAAGTGTTGTGACATTGACGTCAAGCGGTGGCCCGGCGTTCAACCAGCCGAGTAAATTTGACAGCACAGCGGGCGCGACGAGGGGGATGTCGACTTGGCCGTTAGACTTGGCTCGGTAAATCTCCGCGTCTTGAGGCGGGCATCCGATGAGCGGAGGGGCGTCGATGCCGATCCCGCATCCCTCTCGAGCGACGATTTTCAACTTTGCGTACCTTGCTTTGAGAAATCGTTCTCCGTACGGCGGGCATAGGCACGCGTTCTCGTGCATCGCGCGTATGAGCAAGCAACAGCCGGTGAGATTGTACACGGAGACATCCCGATTGATGCCGGCGTCGAAGCAGCCGCACATCTCGGGAACGAGCGGAACGTAGTTGCGGCACAATCCCGGCCCGGCTGAAAATCCAAAAAGATCTGACGACGACGTGCCGTCGGCGAATCGAATGATTTGCGTTCCGCTGGCGTCAATTTGAGACAATCCTCCCGCCAAGCCAGCCTCAAGATCCGTAGTCGGCTCGACGCGCGCAGGTGAGAGCACGGGAACGCTGATAGGGATCGTTTGCGTTCCGGAAGTCGGCGTGTAAACTTGAACGTACGCCGTCTCGAGCCCGAGCCGCTCGACGAGCGCTGGGCACTCGTCGGTGAAATTGAATCCACATCCAAGCGGAGCGAATCCGACGAGTTCGCGAACGAATACAAAGTTATCATCGTTCACGATTTGTGGTTCATCGCACAGGCATGAATCCTTGAACAATCGTGACGCCGCAGAGCAACAAGGGGCGAAATCTCCCACTCGCGGCGCGGTGCCAGCGTTCGCCGTGATGGCACCACAGTATTTGTACGTCACGGTGAGCGTATCGTTGCACCCAATGTCTTCGCGAAGAACGCCGCGTTGATCGACTATGGACGTCCAAACGTCGTCGGGAATGATGACTTGTGGTTTTGCCGTCGGCGCGCTCAGAAACTGCGACAACAACTGTTGGTCCGAGCACACGTCGCCCGCTTTGATGCGGAAGCCGCACGCGAGCGGGGAAAACGCGGCGAGCGACGCCACGGATGGAAACTCGCCTTCGAATTCGCGAACGACGTCCGGGACGCAGAAGCAGCCCGCAGCGTCCATGTCGCTCAGCGCCATGCAGCATCCCGGAAACGCCGCGGGATTAGGCGCACCGGCCGCGCGCCACCCACCGCACAGCTCTCGCACCCGCGGACCATTACTCTTGCACAATTTCGCCAGAGCTGAAAAGTCGCTCGTCGGGACGAGGGCGATGACGCGCACGAATCGCTCCGCGCTGACTTCGCACCCGGCGGAGTCGCGCACACTGTACCGCACGCGGTACACCCCGAGCTCGCTCGTATCCACTTCAGATGTATCGACGACGATTGTATCGGAAAGATCGCCGTCGACGTCGTCGATCGCCGTCGCTCCCGGGTCGACATACACGGCGTTGAGAATGATTTCGTTCTGCACCGCGCTAGAGCCACCGATGAGAGTGAGCACGGGGCACAGATCCGCGGGCGGTGGAGGAGGAGGACTCGGCGGAGGAGGACTCGGCGGAGGAGGACTCGGCGGAGGAGGACTCGGCGGAGGAGAAGGCGGCGGAGGAGAGGGCTCGGGCGGTGGAGGAGGAGGACTCGGTGGAGGCGAAGGCGGAGGCGAAGGCGGAGGTGGCGGTGATGGAGGTGGTGGCGAAGGCGGCGGCGGCGGACTCGGCGGCGGCGGTGATTCCACTGGCGGCGGCGGACTCGGC
>Ga0222712_10001279_pt1 | contig 31569 bp, 17 predicted proteins | sample C33_657DmetaG_FD_165043 | JGI IMG/M metagenome (GOLD analysis project Ga0222712, IMG submission 165043) | Estuarine water microbial communities from San Francisco Bay, California, United States - C33_657D | ecosystem: Environmental > Aquatic > Marine > Unclassified | place: USA: California...
AGCTTCTGATAAGTACCAATAAATGCTCGTTCATCATTTGGTGTCATCGTTAAAATGTTCTTTCCAAAGAATGTGGACTCATAGCTCCAATTCATTAAGCCAGCCAATGTTGGAACCACATCCACTTGGCTACATAGCTTATCAACCTGCATTGGTTTAATTAATTCAGGCGCATAAATTAAACACGGTATCTGATATTTTAAAATTGGCATCTCTGCTTTACCAGCACTGCTTCCACAATGGTCGCCAATAATTACAAATAACGTATTCTTAAACCAAGTATGCTTTGGAGCTTCTTCAAAAAACTTTTGAAGTGCGTAATCAGTGTAACGCACACCTCCACTCCTATTCTTATTCAGCTTTAATCCCACCTCCGGGAAAGTATAAGGCTTATGATTAGAAGTTGTAAGAATAAAATTAAAAAATGGTTTACCAGCTTTATAACTTTGATCGGCCTCTTTCATTGCACGCGCATAAGAATCTTCGTCACAAGTACCCCAAACATTGGCAAAACGAATTTCTTCTTCGCTGTAATTACTTCTATCAACAATTTGAAAATGATTCCCACTAAAAAAGGTATTCATGTTATCAAAGTATCCGAAGCCACCATAAATAAATTTATTATCGTACCCCTTCTGTTTGAACAACCATCCAGAAGAAAACAAATTATCATTTGACGGACGGCGAACGATGCTGGTTCCTGGAGTTGGCGGAATACTTAAATTCAATGCTTCTAATCCTCGTACAGTACGTGTTCCATTTGCATAAAGGTTCGTAAAAAACAATCCTTTCTTTACCAGCTGATTCAAGAATGGCATTTCATATCCATCACCTGGGTCAATATATTCAAGATATTCACCACTTAAACTTTCAACTGTAATGAACATGACGTTGTAACGTTTTTCTTCTCCAATATTTTTATAGGAATAAATTAAATCATTGGCAGGATAAGAAATAAAAGAATCCTTCATCAAAGCCTTTACATGATCATTAGCCTTCTTATCATCGATAGTATAATAAAATCGATCGTAATCTAACTGATTATTTTTATAGGCTTCAAACAGACTATAAAAACCATTTTTTGCTAATTCATTATTGTAAGAGTTATTGCTAATTCTACTCCAATTAATATTCACAAAAAGAAATGCAAAAAGAGGAAGAATTGCAATCAGCAATAAATTTTTCAAACGACTTAAATAAGTGGTATCTGATTTTAATGAACCCTCAATGTAATTATTTTTCACCAACCAATAAATTGCAAGTGCTGTGAATCCTGCAACAATCGCCACCAAGGGTCCAATAGAATACGATTCAACAATATTTCCAATTACTTCATTGGTGTATACTAAATAATCAACTGCGATAAAATTAAAACGCACTTCAAATTCATCCCAGAAAAAATATTCAGCAAATGCATTAAAGATCCAGATAAAAATTGTCAAGCCATAGAAGAACCAACATAATCCTTTGTAAAACTTAGTTCTTGCAATTACTGATGGAATCAAAAATATTATGATGGCGATTGGCAATGCATAATAAGAAAAAGCAATTACATCAAATAGAAATCCTGAAAGTAAACTGAGTGTTATATCAAATAGATTAAAACTTACGCTATGAAATGATTTTGCAGTAAGGATAAGGCGTGTAATTATTGAAACGACAAGAAATATTTTAAAAAATCCTGCCAATGTCCGATAACGACCATTATAAATTTTACTTAGCAAATTATCCATGTATAGTTTCCTTCAATCCAAAGCCTTTAATTATTTCTCCCTCGTAATCCAGCCATTGTTGCCAACGTTCATCTACATTCTCCTCCACTGCATACTTTCTGGCAAAATTGATAAACATTGTATAGTGATTGGCCTCACTAATCATCAGCATTTTATAAAACTGTTTTAAATCTTCATCATTAATATTTTCCGAAAGCACTTTAAAGCGTTCACAACTTCTTGCTTCTATCATTGCTCCAAAAAGCAAACGATCAATCAAATGTATTTCTCTCGAACCGCCCTTGCGTTGAAATTCATATAGCAAGTTTACATATTCATCTCTACGTTCGCGACCTAAAACGAATCCGCGTTCTGTTAATTTATCATGCACTTGCTTAAAATGACCTAACTCTTCTTGTGCTAATTCAAGCATTGCATTGACTAATTCCGTTTTTTCAGGAAACTTCACGACGATTGTTATTGCATTCGTTGCTGCTTTCTGTTCACAATACGCGTGATCAGTTAATATCTCTTCTATATTTTTTTCTACTATGTTCACCCAACGAGGATCAGTTGGCAATTTCAATCTAAACATGAAATTAGTATTTTAACAACTCAGCAATTTTAATCTTTACTTTATCTGCATTTGGAAGCATGGCAAACTCCAACGTACTATTAAGCGGTATAGCTGGTAAATTTTCTGAACCAATTACTACTATTGGTGCATCTAAGTGCATAAAGCAGTGTTGAGATATTCTTCCTGCAAGCGCTTGAGCAAATGAATTATTGTAAGGCTCTTCCGTTAATACAATACACTTGTTGTGTTTCTTCACAGAATTAAATATCGCTTCCTCATCAAGTGGAGCCAATGTTCTTAAGTCGATGATTTCAACCTGCCCTTCAAAATCTTTTGCAGCATTCTTTGCCCAATACACCCCCATACCATACGTTATAACGGTAAGCGTATCCGAAGAATTATTAGCCGATGCTTCCTGAACTATACGAGCTTTACCAAGAGGCAAAATATAATCTTCGGATGGTTCAATTGTCTTAGCATCTTCAGTACCTTTTATCTTCGACCAATATAGTCCTTTATGCTCTAGCATTACAACCGGATTTGGATCATAGTAAGCCGCTTTCATCAAGCCTTTTAAATCAGCACCAGTTGAAGGATAACATATTTTAATTCCTCGAATATTAGCTAAAACACTTTCTACACTTGAAGAATGATAAGGTCCTCCACTACCATAAGCACCAATTGGAACACGTATAATTGCACTTACAGGCCATTTACCATTACTTAAATAACAAGATCGGCTAACCTCAGTAAACAACTGATTTAATCCTGGCCAGATATAATCTGCAAACTGAACTTCTACGATAGGCTTACAACCGGTAGCGCTCATGCCGACAGTGCTTCCAATGATGAAAGCTTCTTGAATAGGCGTATTGAAAACTCGATTATCACCAAATTTCTGAGCTAATGTTGCAGCTTCTCTAAACACTCCTCCTAATCTACCTCCAACATCTTGTCCGTACAATAAACATTCAGGATGCTTCTCCATTAACTCTTGAATAGCAAACAAAGCACAATCAACCATTACTTTAGCTTCACCACCCTGAGGGGCACGAACACCTTGCTCTTCTACAATTGGCGTAGGTGCGTAATCGTGAGTATATAAATCTTCTGGTCTTGGATCTTCGGAAGCTTTTGCAATTTCATAATCAGCAAGCACTTGCTTGGTTACTTCTTCTTCTATCGAAAATAATTCAATCTCGTTAATTCCTAATTCAAGTAATTGCTTTCTGAACTTCGGTAGTGGGTCACGTTTAGCAGCTTCTTCTAAATCATCGCGATACCATTCTTTTCTTACTCCTGACGTATGATGATTCAACAAAGGAACTTTTGCATGCACGAGCCATGGCTTCGATTCGGTTCTAACACTTTTGAAAATATTATTGATGACTTTATAACACTCAATAAAATCAGTTCCATCAATTGTTACTGCTTCAATCCCTTTGAATCCTTTGATATATTCATAAGCATTCATCGCGCGGGTTTCTTTGGATGTAGCAGAAATGTCCCAATCGTTATCCTGAACAACATAAACAATAGGAAACTGCTTTAAAGCAGCCATTTGAAAAGCTTCAGCCACTTCTCCCTCTGTAACAGAAGCATCTCCTAGAGAACAAACAACTAATGGATTTTCAGTAATATTTTCATCCTGTAATCCTTGCTTTTGCAAATACTGAATTCCCATGGCAACTCCAGTTGTTGGAATCGCTTGCATTCCTGTTGCTGAACTTTGATGAGGAATTTTAGGCATTCCTTCTCTTTTCAAACTTGGATGGCAGTAATAGGTTCTTCCTCCACTAAACGGATCATCGCGCTTAGCCATCAATTGCAACATCAATTCAAATGGTTGCATTCCTATACCCAACAACATACTATCATCACGATAGTAAGCACTTAAGTAATCTTGCGATTTAAGTTGAAGTCCTACAGCAAGCTGAATAGCTTCGTGACCTCTTGACGTAGCGTGAACATATTTAGCGGTAAAAGATGCTCTTTCTTCATACAACACTGCCATTTCTTTGGCAGTTGTCATAAGCCTAAATGCATTTAACAATTCTTCTTTGGACAGCATTGATTCCTGGTCCGGTGCATTTGAATTCATGCCGCAAAAATAAGGATATTCCCTTTGTAATTCGAATAGTCTAGGTAAATAAAAAGGGACTTCCAAAAACTGAAAGTCCCTTTCTAAATTCTTAATTATAATTACTCTAATACAAGTCGTGTTTGCGTTACTAAACCATTCCCTTTTAATGAAACGATATAGGTCCCCTTAACCAGGCTTTCAAGGTTTAATTCCTTTTGATTAAATCCTTCAATCGCGTTAAGAGCATAAGAGTCTACTAATCTACCAGACATATCGAAGATATTCAATGTATAATCACTGTTGTCAATTGATGTATATGCAATTGTTACATTACCTCTAGTAGGGTTTGGATACACAACTATACCTGACAAGTCAAAGGCGCTTCCATCACGCGCAGTTGGGCAGGCTGCGGTTGGACTTACAGAAACAGATTTTGCAGTACTTAATCCGCAAGCATTTCCTGACTTAACAGTTATCGATTTTGAACCTGATGCAGTGAACCTTAACGTTAAACTTGTTGTTCCTTGTCCACTAACATAAGTTGTCCCTGCTGTTGGGTATGTCCATGTATAAGATGTTGCACCTGAAACTGCAGCAATTGAAAATATTTGTGGAACAGTAGTTCCTATACACAATGTTGTTGGTGTAGTGATAGTGCCTGGCACTGCTGGAGTTGCCGTAATTTTTATTCCTCTTTCAGCACTAGAGCCACATCCATTATTCGATTTTACAAATAAGGAATCAGTTGTAAAATTTGATGGGAAAGTAATAGTTATTGCTTGTGTTGGTGCTGTTAAAGTTAACGATGTAACAGCTTGTCCATTAAGTAATGCTGTTCCATTCTTTGTTCTCCAAGTGTAAGAAGTAGCATTAGAAACAGCCGAAGCAAATGAGTAAGTAACTGTTGTTCCACAAACACCTGTTGTAGCACCTGTTAATACTCCTGGAGTTGTTGGAGCCGCGGTATTTCTTGTTATAATTTTTGTACGAACCGTACTTAATCCCTTACAGTTTCCTCCATTTACCCTCAATGTATCTCCAACAAATCCGGTAGTGAATGTAACTGTAACTGCAGTATCTGTTGTTGTTAAGGCAGTGGCTGATCCGTTAATCAACATTCCTGTTTTAGGTGTCCAAACATAATAATCAGCAGTAGCCAATTTAGTAATACTATATCTTAATGCATCACCAATGCAAGCAGTAGTAGCACCAGTTACTGTACTTGGCTGTGTTGGTACTGCTGTTCTAACGGTAATTGTTCTTGTTGTTGAATCTTTACCACAAACTGAGGTACCTACTACTTTTATTGCATTCGTTACTGAAGTTGAAGACCAAGATGTAGTTATTGAATTCGTTCCTGCACCAGCAGTAATTGTAACTCCTGTAGGGACTGTCCAAACGTACGATACTCCTGCCTGGGCAACTACAGAATAAACCACACCTGTTGCTGGACGGCAAATTGGAGAATTACCTGAGATAGCCCCAACCGTTAATCCTGAAGTAACCGTCACCGGAAGCGTTGCACTACCCGTTGAACATGTTGTATTTGCACTTACTGAGACATTTCCTGAAACAGCTGTTGAGCTCCATGTGGTAGTTATGCTATTTGTTCCTGCCCCAGCTGTGATAGAAACACCTGTTGGAACTGTCCAGGAATAAGTTGCTCCTGCAATAGTAGGAATTGAATAAACAACTCCCGTTACACCTTTACAATTAGAGGCATTTCCTGTTATAGGTCCAACGGATAAATTACCAGAAGCAATTGAAACTGCTAATGATCCAGAGGATGAACCACATGTATTTGTTAATACAACAGAAACATTACCACCAGTTGAAGCCCATGATGTAGTTATGCTATTTGTTCCTTGTCCCGCTGTAATTGTAACTCCCGTTGGAACGGTCCAAGAATATGTTACTCCTGTTTGCGCAGTAACACTATAAACTACTCCTGTTTGGTTTGAACATACAGATGAAGAACCTGAAACAGATGGTGTAGTTGGTGCTGCACCTACAGAAACTGCTAAACTACCGCTTTTACTACCACAGCTATTCGTCACCGTTACTCCTACATTTCCTGCCACAGCACTTGCTCCCCAAGTAGTTGTAATACTATTTGTGCCTGAACCAGCTGTAATGGTAACTCCGGTTGGAACGGTCCAAGAATATGTTACTCCTGTTTGTGCTGTAACGCTATATGTCACTCCTGTTTGATTCTTACAAACTGAAGAAGACCCTGTTACACTTGGAGTTGTAGGTGTCGTATTGACTGTTACAGCTAAACTTCCTGACGTAGTTCCACAACCGTTAGTTAATGACATTCCTACATTACCTGATATTGCTGTTGAACTCCATGTTGTTGTTATGCTATTTGTGCCTTGGCCAGCTGTGATTGTCACCCCTGTTGGAACTGTCCATGTATAGGTAACTCCTGTTTGCGCAGTAACACTATAAGTAACTCCTGTTTGATTTTTACAAACAGAGGATGATCCTGTAATCGTAGGTGTAATTGGCAAATTACCAACGGTAACAGGTAAAATGCGTGAAGTAGTTCCACAACTATTAGTAAGAGATACTAAAACATTACCGGCAACAGCAGAAGTACTCCATGTTGTAACAATGCTATTAGTCCCTTGTCCTGAAACAATAGTGACACCAGTAGGGACCGACCATGAATAGGTAACTCCTGATGCAGCAGTTGTTGTATAAACAACTTGGTTTGCTGGTAAACACACAGATGACAATCCGCTTATTGTTCCAGTAGGCGGCACGGAAGTAATAGTAATATTTACGGTATCAACAGCAGCTACACACGGACCAGCACCATCAGGATCATTCGTTGTTAAAATAAGTCTTGCTGAACCCGCAGTTATTTCAGCTGCTGATGGAGTATATGTAATATTTAATGATGTATTATTTGGAGAATACGTTCCAGCTCCTCCACTCCATGTTAAGCTTGTGGCATTACCCCCAATAGTTCCTGTAATCGAAGCTGAAGCTGTTGAGCAAATCGATTTGTCTACACCCGCATTCGCCGTAGGTGGATTAGTACATACACTGCAATTTGTTACAACAATAGATGATGTATCATTTCCAGTACATCCAGCAGGGGTTGTATAGTAGTAATAAATCAAATGTGATCCTACACCTGCAACTGAAGGATTAAACACACCATTAGTAACACCAGTCCCAGAATATGAACCTCCTATTGGTGAACCACCGGTTAGAGCAAATGGAGCTGCTGTATTACAAACAGGACTTAACGAGGCAAATGTTACAGTTGGTAATGGATTAACTGTATAAACCTGTGATGCACTGCGTGTACAACCTGTAGTATAGGTAACTGTATAGGTAATAGTTTGTGTTCCAAAAGAAGGATCAAAATATCCATTTGACACACCAACACCTGAAAACACGCCTCCTGATGGAGAACCACCTGAAAGTTGTTGCAATGGCGCATTATCGCAAACTGGAGCAAAGGCATTTAACGTCACATTTTGAGGTGTAATAACTGTAACTGCAGCACTTCCACTTACACTCCCAATGCAAGTAGCGTCATTCATCGCGGTAAGCGTATATGTTGATGTAGATGATGGACTAACTACTAAATTATAATTAGTAGTTGTTATACCTGTTACACTTGCTGAAGTTGTCCCGTTTGAATAAGTTAATGCAAATGGCGGAGTTCCAGTAAATGTAACAGGAATACTTACCGTATTTCCAGTACAAGTAGTATAAGTTCCTGAAGTTGTTGCTGTAGGATTAGAACATCTATCGGTAATGCATATACTAAAAGTACCTGCTACAGTTGAATCTGTCCATACGCGTAGAATGTAATCCGCCTGAGGATTTAATCCTGTAATAGTTTTTGTACTGTTGGTTACTGGATTCCAACACGCTACTTCAAATCCTCCACACTCAAATAATAATTGAGCTTTTACATTAGTAGCCGTAATCGCAGTAACTGTTAAATCAACATCACTAAAATTACCGGTGTTAAACACAAACCAAACATCTCCTTTTAGTAAAGAAGCATCACAACTAGCTGCATCTGTATTTCTTGTTGCATAATTATTTAAAAATGTTCTAGCATTTGTTGCACACGACAATGGCGGATTAACACTTAATCTAATTGCATTAGCACAATTGTCATTACTAGGAGCAACCGCACACATAGTTGTTTCATAGATACACAGATTCATAGTACCTGTTGAAAATGGAATATATGTCCAAACTCTCACATAATAAGTCTGACCAGCCACATATTCATTCTGACACATTGTAATTTCAGGCATCGCCCCATTTTGATCATCACCACATTTAAACTGATAACCTGTTCCTCCTGGACAACCTGTCCATACCTCCATTACCCAATCGTTATTTGTTCCAGCCTGTGTAGTTAAAACTAACTTCTTACCATTGGCAGGTGCAACGAACTTAAACCACTTATCATTAGTAGCCTGATTCCCGTTAATATCGGAGCAAAAGGATGTTGGACCATTAATAGAAACCCCGGTCGAAACAGTCGTATAACTACACGTTGCTAATGAAGATGCGACAGATATTAATTGAGCCGTTGAACAATCTTCACCAACTGTCCCTGTACTAAAATTCACAGGACCAACTTTCAAACTAGTGCTTCCAGTTCCACAACTTTTCTGAACATAAAAACTGTATGATGTTAAACTAGAAAGTCCACTAATTGAAACCGAGGTTGAAGATGTATTCGCCGTTGTCCCAGTTCCAGGGGTAAATCCAACTGGACCATATTCAACAGTAAATGTCCCTCCTGTTACTGGATTTGTCCAAGATAATGTTGCACTGTTCGTAGTGATTTGCGTAGCAGATAAGTTGGTTGGCGAAGGGCAAGAAGTTGGCGCATATCTGAACGTTAAACCTGAAACTGGCAAAAGAGAAGAAGAAATTCCGCAAGTGGAATTGTTTGCTGTTCCATTAGCAGATGTTGCCCAAGTATTTGTTCCGGTGACTACAGATCTATTTTTAATATTTGTTGGATAAGTATTGTTCGCACCTCTTAATCCAACCTGATAAGATCCCGCTGTATAAGTACCTGTTGTGAAATTGTATATAACATCAATAGCGTTAGATGTTTCATTTAACACAATTTGAAAATTCATTGCTGTGGTATATGTTGTACCACTCTGCGCTTGAGGCTTGAAATTTTTATATTGAATGACAAACTTTCTATTAGGAGTTGTTCCTATCGTTTGATAGCTAATAGTACCTGTTTGTGAAGCATTTCCTGCAATAAAATAAGCATTAAGATTACCACCTAATGCGGACACTGCTCCAGCATATGCAGTAGTAGCAGACAACGGGACATAGCTTGTTGTTGTTGGCGCAGTACTGCCAAATGTTATGTAACCATTGGTGCTTACCGTACAACCTGTATACGATACTCCATCATAGACAAATGAGAAAGGAATGGTGCCTGCCGCCAAAGTATAATTTACATCATCCAATGAACCCGAACCGGTGGTTGTTGTTGCTGTTGCTAGCGTTGTCGCACCTACTAATTCCGTGTAAGATCCATTGCTTTGAATAAAATCGTAGAGATTAACTTGTGCGTTAGCAATAAAATGACTTCCTGATAAGATTAGAAAAGTCATTATAAATTTGGATAAATTTTTAAACATACAAGATTGTGTTTGGTAGGTTTGTAAAGGTGTTTTCGCAGAATTTTAACGGACAATGTTTATAAAAGTTCTAATTACTGTTTATTGACTGTTTTATTGTTGTGCTTTTACTTCTCTGTGAAGAGTTTGGTGTTGCGAAGTTATAATTAATTCCACCCAGTGGCAATAAGACTGGGTTTTTACTCCATGTTTCAAGGGTGTTACGATGATTTATTACCAAATAGTAATTTCCTCCAGAATAGATACTTGGAAAAGAAACCGAAGCATTTCCTGAAACATCTAAAACAGTTTTTCTAGTTGTAACATGATTATATGGAAATGCGCTTGAGTATAATGAAACACTAATGGTATCTGCGGTCAATGGTGCATTTACAGCATCAGAAACAGGGACTAGTCCACTGTTATAATCATAAAAACCTTCTATCAAAACCTTGATATTTACAACACAAGACGCTGTTGGCACTCCTACACCATATGGATTTACTGTGGAAGTAAAGCAACCGTCTGAGTTGGTAACTTTAATAGTACCAGTTGTGGCTCCCACAGGAACAAAAGCGTGTATTGCTAAATCATTAACCACATTATATTGAGTAGCAGTAACGCCATTAAATTTAACATTATTTACACCTGTAAAGTTATACCCGGAAATACCCACATCAGTTCCAACTGGACCAGTTGAAGGCGAGAAACTAGTAATAACAGGCGCAGTTAAAACTGTAATAGTATTAGAGGCTGTTTGCTGACAACCAGTACCTAGCCCGTAAGTATAAGTAACAGTGAACGTGCCCGGGCCTGATAAGTTTCCAAAAAAGCTTCCTGATTGCACATAAGCCCCACTGTATGTTCCGCCAGAAGGACTTCCTTGTGTCAATACTTTAGATGTATTAGTACAAATTGTCCCAAGGCTTGATAACGTGACAACGGGAGGGGCTGTAACGGTAACATTGGCTGAACCTGATACGGTACCAGAACAATAAGGACCTGTTACACTTACAAGAGAATATGTTTTTGTAGAACTTGGAGTCAAGTTAATAATGTAAGGGGTAGTTGAAGTAGTTACCGTATTTGTTGTTGTGCCATCAGTATAGACAAATGTCCAAGGAGTATATCCAGTTAAATCAACTTGAGCTTGAACTGTTGCACCTGCACAAATTGAATACGATCCGCTGATTGTTGCTGTTGGAGAATCACATTGGTCAGCAATACAAATTTTAAATGTTCCCGGGGTTCCTGTTGCAGGTGTCCAAACACGCAATACATAATCAGCCTGAGGATTTAACCCATTAAGCGCGTATGTACCATTTGCATTAGCATAACATTGCATCTCAAAACCACCGCACTCAAATATCAAAGCAGCTTTTAAACCGACTGCTGTTAATGGAGTAATAGTCATTGTTAAATCACCATAATTTCCAGTATTGAATTTAAACCACACATCGGTATAACCAGCAGCTGCCGCATCGCATGTTTGCGCAGAAGCTGTCGAAACTGTTGCATTTACATTCGTGAAAGTAGCACCACTAGCAGGACATGATTGGGGAGGAGTGACATTAATATAGGTTGATGTCGCACATTCGTCATTGGCAGGTGGTAAAGGACAAGCTGTTGTAGTGTAAACAGCAAGTCCACAAGTACCACTAACACCTTGCGAATACGTCCAAACTCTTACGTAGTAGGTTGCTCCTGGGATATATTCATTCTGGCATAAAGAGATTTCAGGCATAAAACCATTCACATCATCAGCACAACGATAAGCGTTTATATTTGATCCAGGACAATCTGTCCAAACTTCCATTACCCAATCGTTGATTGTTCCTGCTTGAGTGGTAACAACAATTTTGGAGTTTGCAATTGATGGTGCAATGAACTTGTACCAAACATCATCATCCCCTACTTTCCCGATTGAATCCGAACATATATTATTAGGAGCATTTAAAGAAACACCCGACGAAACTGAAGTATAAGATACAGTGGTTGGAGAATTTTGTAATGTTAGGGCAGCAGCTGTTAAACAATCTTCTTTATCAGTACCAGTTGTGAACGTAAAACTCTGGATGGAACTGGAATCTGTTAAACTGCAAAACTGACGAACATAAATTTGATAAGTTGTCTGAGCAGTTAATCCACTCAAATTAATAGTATTAGTTGTAACTTCTGTTTTTGTTCCACTCCCTATCGTAAATCCATTTGTCCCATATTCTACTTTATACTTTAGAGCGGACACTGCAGGAGACCAACCTATGATAGCCGTTGTTTTAGTAACGTAAGTTGCCGAGAAACTAGATGGAGGCGGACATGAAGGCGGAGCAAAACGAAACACTATGTTGTTAGGATTCAAAGTTCCACCAACATTACAATCAGATGTATTAGTAGATCCTGCCACCGAATTTAGCCAACTAGTGTGTGTACCTGACACAACACTTCTATTCATCACATTAGCTGGAAAAGTATTATTTACTCCTCTTAATCCAACCTGCATTTTATTACCCGCTGCACTCGTAGAAAACCCTGTACCCACATTACCATAACAGAATTCGATAGCGTTTGATGTTTCATACAATTTAACTTGAAAATTTAGATAATTAACAAGTGTTGTTGCACTTGACCAAGGACGCATAAATTTCCATTGCACAACAAAAACTCGATTAGGCGACGAGCCAAGTACTTGATATCTTATTTCTGAATTCTTAGTTGTATCAACAGCATTATAAAATCCATTTAAATCGTTAGCCATTGGTGAAAGCACTCCTGCAAATGCGGAATTATCTGACAATGGTAAATTTAACGATGAACTAGGAGCTAATGATCCGAATGTGATAAAACCATTCGAACTAACATTCATTCCAGTATAGGAGTTGTTTTCGTATTTAAATGTGAATGGAATTGTACCTGCTGGAAGATTATAAACCGCCTTGTCTAATGAAGGAATATTCCCTGTGCTCGCAGTAGTTTTGCCTAATAAAGTTCCGCCAGATATCAAACTAAAAGTACTTGAAGTACTACTAAACTGATAAGTAGATAATGATTGAGATAATCCACTAAATGATAACATGCACAAAAGCAATATAATGCTAAAAATGTTTTTATTGTAGAATTTAGCCATAAGATAATAATATGTAGAGTCCAAATAAATAATTGAAATGCTTCAAGAATTATTTGATATTATAACTCACTAATTTACGTAAAAAACACTATGCAAAACAAATTTTTTATCACATTTTCAATTATATGAGATCAAAAAATGACACTACACTATTTGTTTTGACATTTTTTAATACATTTGCACCTCTTAAAATCCTTTTGGCGAGGTAGCTCAGTTGGTTAGAGCGCAGCACTCATAATGCTGAGGTCGCGGGTTCGAGCCCCGCCCTCGCTACATCTTTTCAGACCTTTTTAACCAGAACCTAAAAAAAAGAAGATTTTTCTTGCATTGTGTTTTTTGGCGCCCTATATTTGTTAGATAAAGCAAGAAAAATTATTTAACTATGAAAAATAAAATTCTACTCGCATTACCCTTAATTGGATTAATGGTATTAGCTTCTTCTCCTCTTTTTGCTCAAAGCTGTAATCCTAATGTACCTATTGATGGTGGATTAAGCGCTTTATTAGTAGCAGGTGCTGGATATGGCATCAAGAAAATTAACGACAAAAGAAAAGAGAAGTAATTCTTCAAAACGAAATAAAAAAAGGTTAGCGTTTGCTAACCTTTTTTTATTTTTACCCATTATGAAATTTGACATGTTAAATTCACAGTATAAAATCGTTGTAGTATTTATTATTAAAGCAATTTTACTGTACGTTGCTTGGTTTGTTTTTAATGACTTCATAATTGCAAAGTCTGGAGTAAATGACTGGCTGAATCATAGAGTTGCTATTGATGCAAGTCTGTTTTTGAAAATCTTTGGATACAATACATCAATTGAACAGGGTAACCATCAATTTTTAATTGATATTAACACACTTCGAATGGTAGGCGTTGGCAATCCTTGTAACGGATTAGAATTGTTTGCGTTGTTTGCAGGATTTGTTCTTTGTTTTCCCGGAGGAGCTAAGAAGAAATTATGGTTTATTCCTCTCGGCATTATTATTATCCATATTTCTAACTTTATTAGAGCCGCTTCGTTAGCATTAATTCAGTTTTACAATCCGGAATATTTAGAATTTAACCATCATTACACATTTGTTGTGATCGTATACGGTATCATATTCGGACTTTGGATTATTTGGGTAAATCGTTTAGCATCTTTGAAAAAATGATTGAAATAAAAAAGCCTTTAAATAACATACTTGCGGTTTTATTTTTAGTAATACTTTTATTTTTCGGATGGAAAAGAGAAGACAAATTATTAGTGATTAGTCAAAAGGGATTTCAATTTTTAAATAAATATCCAAAAACAGAAATCACAAACTACACGAATGAAGTAAGCAACCTCGCAAGCTTTCATTTATCACCAAAACTACAATCATCGATTTTTTTTAGCTTGATCTATATTGTACTTTGCTATTTAATTTTAGTGTTTCATTCTCGAGATAAATACTTAGGGAAAATATTAGTCGTTACTTATTTATTATACATGACGCTTAGCTTTGTTTTTTTAGCATTATATAATTTAAAAGTTGACTATCGCCTTAGTGCTGGACTAGCTCATTACCTTGAGGATCTTTTTCTTTCTCCATTAATACTAATGGCATTCATTACAATTTACCATTTGAAAGAAAAGTTACAAGAAAAAAAGGTTTAATTACTTCGAGCCTTCTTGATAAAAATATTGTTAAGAATTGCCCAGAAGTATTGAAAATCTGTTTTAATTGGAGCTTTCTCATACTCCTTTAAATACTTCAACTCAGAATTAATAATCTCTTCTAAAGTTTTAGGCATATCTACATAAAAAGGAGGCAACAATCCAGGTTTTGAATCATTCCTTTTTTTCTGGAGTTCTTTTGTATAAAGAGAGTAATAATGTTTGCTAAGCGGCCTTACACCAACTATTTTTATATCTCCTTTCAAAAGATTATATAACATTGGTAATTCGTCCAACCAACATTTTCTTAAACATGCGCCCCATTTGGTGATTCTAAAATCATCAGCAAACTTACCACCTTCCGTTAAGTTATTTGTTTCGTAAATATATTCCTGAAGATACTCAGCATACGGATACATTGTACGAAACTTATATACGTTTATTATTTTACCATTCTTGCCTACTCGTCTCATTGCGAATAATGGTCCGTAAGATGGATTTAAATCATATACAGGTGCTTTTTCCTTTTGACCAACAAAATAAAGTTTATTATTGATTTCTTTTATCTCTAAAATCCTGAATCCACACGAACATAAACGACCTAAAGCTTCCGCTTTAGACATAGCTCTATTTCTGCCATCAGTAAGAAAGAAATATAATTTTTTTAGATAAGGCAACTTGGGCCATACCCTTTTGAATACAAAATCGCCTAACTGATATATCTGTGAAAAAACAGGAGGAAATTTCCTTTTAATTCGTGATGCTCTCTGCTCATGCGTTTCAACACAACCAATGTAAATCCCACCTATAGGCAGCTTTTCATTAATGGCCTCTTGAAACTTGTTTACAAATCGAATATCGTTTACCTTCTTTAAATTTATGACAGCCTCTACAGAATCCTGATTAAAATTGAGAATATTAAAAGTAGTAGTTGTCATCAGAACCTTTGTTTGGTCAGATGCCACGTTTACATACTTTTTAAGTAATGCTTTTAGCTCAGGAGCCGTGTCTTTTAATATCTCGGTATTCATTTTTTATTAGATGACACAATCTACTATAATCCATTCGAATTCACGTATTAAATTCCGCCAAAGGCAAAAAATAATGGGTAAATAAAATGCATCTAATTATGTCTGAAGAATGTTAAATTTAAGGCTCTAACGATTTCAATGCAAGATAAGTTGATAACTTATTAGAAAAACCTTACATTTTTCTTTCAGATTTGTCCTGTCAATAGCAAGTAAATTAATCGGCATCCGAATAAAAATAACCCGATTCCGGAAATCTTATTTAAGAGGGAAATAAAGCGCACAGTCATTATTTTTTTCAGATTAATAGCCAACGCTCCTTTGAGTAAATCTGTTAAAAAAATGATTACTAGTGTGCCACTAAAAAACACGAAAGAATCTAATGAGTTTTCAGACTTATTAACAACTAATGTCGTACTTACGCCTATCCAGAAAAATAAAACAAAAGGATTTAACGCATTCATCACAAATCCTTTAATCACCTCTAAAAACAAGTCTTTACGACTAACATCGCTTTTAACAACAATATCTTTGGGGTCCGTCACCTTAGCTACTATGGATGAAATACCAAACCCAATCAACAAAACTCCACCTACCATTGCCACCCAATGACGATGACTATCAATAAGCCCTACTAATGATTTACTGAATTCAATAATCGAAATATAAAAACCATCACTTAATACCACCCCCAAAGCAAAATAAAATGCTGAGCGAAACCCGTTTTTGATGCTAATATTAATCAACATAAAAAACACAGGACCAATCATAATGGCCATTAATAACCCTAAACCTATTCCAGCAATAACTTGATCAATCATCGATTTAAAAGGCTAATATATTTATTATTACCTGAAGAAACGATTTACATCGGGATTAACTACATTTGGCGAATGAAAAAAAGATCTGTTTTTTTTCTTTTAATTGTTACAATTGCTTTTGCGCTATCGTCGTGCGATAACTCGCTTGATATTTTAGACGAATACAAAGAAACGCCAATTGTTTATGGACTATTAAATAAAAATGATACTGTTCATTATGTTCGTATTCAGAAAGTTTTTTTAGGAGAAGGAAATGCGCTATTGATGGCTCAATATACAGATAGCATTTACTATGATACTTCAGAAGTTGAAGTCACAATTTATAGTGTAATTAACGGCCAGCAAACAGATACGATTATATTAAAGCCCACTTTCAGTAAAGAGAAGGAAGAGGGACTATTTACTGATGAAAAGCATCGTCTTTATCAGCTATTTCTTCAAGAACGTATTAATGGATTAATTAATCTAAAACCATATTTCAAATTAAAAACAGATGCGACCTACCGCTTTGAGTTAAAAAACAAAGTAACGGGATTAACATCTATAGCTACAACAAATCTTGTTGAAACTATAAGTCAACAAAGTCTTTTCCCATCATCGAAAATCAACCTGGCATCTGACTACCCATACAATGTTAAAATTGGCAGTGCAAGGAATGGTAAAGTGTATGGCTTAATCATGCGCTTCAAATACAAAGAGTTTAAGCCAGGTGCGACCGTAGGTACTGATAAATTCGTAGACTATTATCTTGATAATATTTTAAGTACAAATACAAACGGTGGCCAGTCATTAACATTTTTGATTGACGGTTCTTCCTTCTTAAGTTATTTGAAACAACGTATTTCAAAAGACAACACTGTAAGTAGACCAATTGGCTATGTTGCAGCTGATTTTATATTCACAGTTGGAACACCAGACTTATACAACTATTTACAGGTGAATGCCCCAGGAAATACCGTCAATTATATTCCTGAATACACCAACCTTAGCAACGGGAAAGGGATTTTTACCAGTCGATGGTCGAGTACTGTTTATAACATGAAGTTCAATACTCCTTCGCAAGACTCTCTGCTTTACGGTAAATTTACGTCAGGGCTTTTCAATTAAATTGCAGGACTATTTGTCACCTTGTCAGATTTAAAACTAAAATTTCACGATTAAATGTCAGATTAATGACAGGAAATTCTGATGGCATACGGATTGCCAACGGCCGCGAAATTTTTAAAACTAAAAATCAAACATATGAGAAAAGTAATTGGAATTGACCTTGGAACAACGAACTCTTGCGTTGCTGTAATGGAAGGCAATGAGCCAGCAGTAATCGCGAATAGTGAAGGTCGCAGAACAACACCATCAATGGTTGCCTTTATAAAAGATGGAGAGCGCAAAGTAGGAGACCCTGCAAAGCGCCAGGCAATAACAAACCCTAAGCATACAATTCAATCAATTAAGCGCTTCATGGGCGAATCATTCGATAAAATGTCGAATGAGATTTCAAGAGTACCTTATGAAGTTGTTAAGGGTGACAACAACACACCAAGAGTAAAAATTGAGGAGCGTTTATATACTCCACAGGAAATCTCAGCAATGATTTTACAAAAAATGAAAAAGACTGCTGAAGATTATTTAGGGTATGAAGTAAGTGAAGCGGTAATTACAGTGCCTGCATACTTTAATGATGCACAACGACAGGCTACAAAAGAGGCTGGTGAAATTTCAGGATTAAAAGTTTTAAGAATTATCAACGAACCAACTGCTGCTGCATTAGCTTATGGCTTAGATAAAAAGCATACGGATACGAAAGTGGCTGTATTCGATTTAGGTGGTGGTACATTCGATATTTCTATCTTGGAATTAGGAGATGGAGTATTTGAAGTAAAATCTACAAATGGAGATACACATTTAGGTGGTGATGATTTCGACCAGGTTATTATTGATTGGTTAAGTCAGGAATTCAAGAATGATGAAGGCATTGACCTAAAGAAAGACCCTATGGCTATGCAGCGTTTAAAAGAGGCTGCAGAGAAAGCGAAGATTGAATTATCTAGCTCATCACAAACAGAAATCAACTTGCCTTACATTATGCCAGTTGATGGAATTCCAAAACACTTAGTAAAAACATTAACGCGTTCTAAATTTGAACAATTAGCAGATTCTTTAATTCAAAGAACATTAGAGCCATGTAAAAAAGCATTGGCTGATGCAAAGATGTCTTCTTCTGATATCGACGAAGTAATCTTAGTTGGTGGATCAACAAGAATTCCAGCAATTCAAGAAATCGTTGAGAAGTTTTTTGGTAAGAAGCCTTCTAAAGGTGTTAATCCTGATGAAGTAGTTGCATTAGGAGCAGCAATTCAAGGAGCAGTATTAACAGGAGAAGTAAAAGATGTATTATTACTTGACGTTACTCCGTTATCACTAGGAATTGAAACAATGGGTGGAGTGATGACGAAATTAATTGAAGCCAATACAACTATTCCTTCGAAAAAGTCAGAAGTATTTTCAACTGCTTCGGACAATCAGCCATCTGTTGAGATTCACATCTTACAAGGTGAGAGACCGATGGCGAAAGATAACAGAACAATTGGTCGCTTTCACTTAGATAGCATCCCTCCTGCTCCTCGTGGTGTTCCTCAGATCGAAGTTATTTTTGATATTGATGCAAATGGAATTCTCCATGTAACTGCAAAGGATAAAGCAACAGGTAAGAGTCAAAACATCCGAATTGAAGCATCATCAGGATTAAATGACGATGAAATCAAGCGTATGAAAGAAGAAGCTGAAGCAAATGCGGATGCAGATCGCAAGATGAAAGAAGAAGCAGATAAAATCAATCAGGCTGATTCATTAATCTTCCAAAGCGAAAAACAATTAAATGAGTTTGGAGATAAGATTCCGACAGATAAAAAGTCGGCAATTGAAACTGGTCTAAACGAATTAAAAGAGGCGCATAAAAATCGTGATTTAGCAGCAATAGAAGCTGCAATGACGAACTTAAATGCAGCTTGGCAATCGGCATCTCAAGACATGTATAATGCATCACAGCAAACTGAAGGGGCTCCTGACCAAGGACCTGCGAATAATGCTGGTGATAATGTAACTGATGTTGAATTCGAAGAAGTAAAAGACGAGAAAAAATAATTCTCAATTTTAGTGGAAATGAAAAGAGGGCTGATAATTCAGCCCTCTTTTTTATTTAATAATAATTAATGATTATTTCTTTGGTTCTTTACCCTTTACTGGCTTTCCACTTTTCATCCACTCGCGAGTACCCCAAAACATATTCTTACGGTATCCACCATCTTGATAGGTAACAAGTCGCTCTTGCTTCTTTAATGAAGCCAACAATACAGATACTTTCTTAGCAAATTCAGAACGATCCACATTAGGATATTTCTTCATCATCATTGCTACGATGTCACGATTGTGTACGAAACGTTTTTGAGCTAATACCAGATCATAAAGCGTTTGAGTTAAGTTGCCATGAAACTGAGCGCGTGAACCAACTGGACGACCTCTGCGGCCTTTACCTTTGATTTTACGTACGATCATTTTCAAATCGATCTCACCTTTCATTGGACGACCTGGCTTACGCTCTAAGCCACCTTTAACGAAATCAGATGGATCTAACTTTGAAATTGATAATACCTTAATTGCGGCATCTAATGCATTCATGCTACGGTCAAATTCAGCCTTTAATTGACGCTTTCCGTTCTCGAGCTCTTTGATAAGTGCTTTCACACTGTTTGTTTGATTTGTCATAATATTGTTCTAATCTGTTTGACAAAATTGCGAAATTTTATTAATTAAAACCAAATAGTATTATTATAAAAATGATATATATAGGGGCAAGTATAATTGATATTGTAATTTTTTACAATTAATTAACGAATTATAATATGATTTTAGGGAAAAACTATGGATTTCGCTTTCTTTTAAACAACTCTTTAAAAGAGTTAAACTCTTGCCGATAGAATACACCAACCCCTTGCGTATAGTTAGAGTTTATATTATTAATAAGGGTATTATTATTTGACCTATTAAAGGCTTTAAGCTTAAAACGCCCATCCTTACTGGCCATATACTCCACGTTAAAATCACCCACAATGTTAGTAGTATTCTGCCCTTTTGTAGGTGTATTAGCTGTACCGCCGCTAACATCAATCAGAATTCTATTATTAAAAATTGAAGTCTGTACCCCTACTTCAATCTGATCATTGGTAACCTGATCACCGGGATTGTAACTAACATTAACATCAAACTGATCGCTAATCTGTGAGGCCCAGTTGCTGAGCTGATTAGTTAAAAGTTCATAGGCATTTGAACCTACAATAGCACCAGAAGTAACGCCACCACGATCACTTAAATCACTTGGCGTAGTGAATCGTTTTGCAACAATCAGAGAGATTGCTTGACGGTACTTTTCTTCTTCGGTATTTATTAATCGCTTAATCTGAGTCTCAACTGTTGGATCTACATTTTGAACACTTATATCGAAAGAAATATTAGGATTAAATAATTTATCAGTCAAATTCAACTTGAGTGTAACAGGTACATTCTTTTTGAAGGTGCTGTCCTGGAATAAATCGAACAAACTCACTTTGGGTTTATACAATGCACTGATATTAATATTGGCATCGTAAGGGTCACCATTCCAACGGATATAACCACCACGCTCAAGGTAAAAGTTCTTGTTCAAGACATTTTGCATCGTAAATAAATATTTCCCGCTTTCCAACTCATAGTTTCCATACATTTTTAAATCCTCAGTAGGCGTTACTGTCATTCGCAAATTCCCTTTACCAGTTCCTTCAATCACATCGCCAATTTTAGAATCAAAAACTAATGAAATAACGGCATCCGTAGTTGCTTCCAACGACATATCTATGGTCATTCCACTAAAGTCGATAGAGTCTTGCTTTAGACTATTCGCAACATTATTAGATTGATCAACAAATGTGACAAATCCGGTTTTACTAATTTCTTCGGGATTACTTAACGGAATATAAATTTTTGTTCCCTTCTCTGACTTCAAGCCGATATTAAATGAAAGATTATCTACAGGCCCTTTAATTACTGTACTGCCCGAAGCATAGGCTTCTCCATAATAGACCTCATTATCGCTAGCAGTTGTGTTTAATACCTGAATATTATTTGCTTTGAATTCCAAATCAAAATTCCAATCCTTTAAGTAATTATGCGTAATTGCACCATTAAGTTTTGCCTGATTACCTTTAATATCATTAATCGTTACATCTTTAAAAATAATTTTATTACTCAGCAATTCCAATTCTGTATTTAAATTGTAAGTTGTCTTTAAATAATCCAACGTAAGATTTACTTTCTGCAGAGTAAGATTACCTGTCAAAGATGGTTTATTAATAGTTCCAACTAATTTCAACTCTCCACTTGCAATACCAGATAAATTTGAGAATATATCTTGCGCATAGTGACTAAAAGTTTGTAGTCGTGTTTTCTTAATTTTAATAGTAAAGTCAAGTTCATCATCTTTTTCCTTTAGGTAATATTTACCATTGATAAGGAAATTTTTATCACCACCATGCGTTAAGTCTCCTCTGATTGCAACTACATTATCATTTCCATCAAACTCAGTAATAATATTTGCATCGCCTAACGTATCAGCAAACCAACATAATTGTTGAATTGATAAATTAGCATCTATCAATGGCTTCTTTAATAATGAGGCAATCTCTGCTTCTCCATTTGCTATACCACTGATTTGTGCATCATATATTTTCAGGATGTCGTTTAAGTTACCCGTTTCGAAATTCTCGAACTTCACTTTTATCTTGGCAGTTGTATCTTGAGATAATATTCCAGATATACCTACAAATTGATCTTCCGAATTAAAATCAAACTTACTAAACAAAACACCTGTTGAATCGATTAGTAAATAGTTTTCCTTGTTTAGAAACCATGTACTCCCATTCATCACAAGATGATCAGGAATTACTTTTAAAGTAGTATACCCGGTAGATAAAAACTTTGTGTCAAATCTAAAATCGGCATTATTAATTTTCTTTTCTTCTCCTGATAATTCAACATGTATACTTGCCGTATCATAACGCGTGATGCCACTCAAATCAACTTCACCAATGAGTAGTTCATCATCCACATAAACAGAATCCAAACTAGTTTGTAATTGAAAATTATCATTAGCTGTTTCACCACTTAATAAAAAGTTATGCAGCGAAATATTATCGTACGCTATGAATTTGCTTTTTGCATCTAACGAAACTTGAAATGCTTCTGAATTTAAATTACCACTGATATTAGTATTATCGGCAATTTTAAGGTCAGGATAGAATACATCCAGTATGCTTTGAATGCTTTTTAAATCGATTTTAAAATTTAGCTTTTGCGGCACATCACGACTAATTTGCATAGTCGTGTTAGTGGGAATATAATTAGAAAACACAACCTTTGATGCAGATAAAACTTTATCTAGATTAAACTTCCCTGTCAGTAAACAATTAAAAGCATCAGAGTTAATTTTTAATATTCGCTTGTCATTAATAATCGACTCTACATCAATCTGCGCTATATTGATTGATTTATCATTTTCGCTGTATTGCAAATCTTCAATACTGATTGTTCCCTGTGTATTTTCGATATTATCACCCACTAGATTAATAGAAATATCTGTGGTAACATTAGCAGACAAATCTCTGTCGATTAGTTTTAGCTTTGAAAGCATTGCAGTGCGCACAGTGGAATTAAAATGCATTTCAGGAAGATTACCACTAAAATCAACATCCCCTTGAAAATCCATATCAAGATTTGGATCTGCAACTATAAACTCACCATTAAACAACTTTTTTGCAAACTGACCATTCAATGAAATGTTTGAATAATTATAGCCATGCAAATGCAATTTATCTACTTTACCTTCAATATTGGCAACTACATTCTTTATTTCCAATCCGTGACCTTGCACCTTAACATTTAAGGTTGCAGCACCTACTTCAGGATCTAGTTTCCAAAACTTTCCTACATTAAAATTAACTAAACCAACATCCCCTGTATATGCAGTATTCTTATCTTCCTTTTCAACTTTAAAGTTTATATCAGTATTAATATTACCAATATCAGTTGTAATATTTCCTCGAGATACAAAGTCATAAAAGTACCCTTCAAAAGATCCTGAGTAATGCACTTTGCCAAGTAATGCAATATTATTTGGCAGAACAATATTCTTTTTTAAATCGAATGGATACTGTGGAAGCGACTCCACATCTTTTTTATTCAAGCATAAATCAGTTGCTTCAATAAACATGGAGGTTGACTCCATATCTGGCAATCCTGTCATAGCAACATTACCACGGAAATATAAATCATCCGTAAATTTTAAAACCAGATTTTTTGTTTTGAATTTACTGACTGTGCCTTTGTAGGTTCCTGAAACATATACAGACTCATCCACATCTTTCAACTCACTCGAAAAATATTTCAAATCTTTAAAAGATACTTTACTATCATAAATCTGTCCTTTGCAATTAACTTTATTGATGAAGTCTTCAAAATCTTCCATTGAATTATACTTCATATTAAAATCACAAAGTATATCGCTATTAGAAGTTTTGGCCGCTAGCGTTTTTAAATCGATAATATTATCTGCAATTATAACTTTCGTTGCAAAAGAATTTAAAACGAATCCGCTCTTCTCTTTCAAAGAAAGCTGACGAATATTTAATGTAGTTTGATTGGTATCAGGAATAATATCCGTTACATGCAAATTAACATTGGTAAAATAGGCATCATCCCAGTTAATACATGATGTAGCATCATTATATTTCAAATCGCGATAGGATATGATATTATCTGTAAGCCTTACATCTTCAATTTTCAAATCCCATTTTTTCGATTTTGTTTTTTTCTTTTCTGAAGAAGAAAAATAATCAATGATAAAATCAATATTAAAACTTCGTGGATTAGCGTAACGGACTAAACCAATTCTTGCACGGTTCAATTCAACTTCGCTAATAATGATACGTTGCTTAGGAATACTAAATGCTGAGAATGTAACATTCAATTCAGGAGCAAAAATAACAGTGTCCTTTTTTTGATCAGCAAAGTACACTTCATCTAACTGTATTGTTTTAAAAAACTTGATATCAACTGCACCAATAGAAACTTTACAATCGAGCTCATTGCTTAGATAAGTACCAACAAGATTAACCGCCCATGTTTGAACCTTAGGCGACTTGATTGCTATTTTCAACGAAAAAAACAGCAAGACAAAGCCCAGCAGGACAAAAGCAACAATTTTTCCGATCTTTTTAATTTTCACTTATGAGAAAGTATATACAAAAATACGAATTCACCCCTATTACTTTTAAAGAATTATTATAAAATAGTAAACGAACAAATGTTACTTTTGTGATGCAAAATGAGCAATAATCCCATTTATATTTTAGGCATCGAATCCTCGTGTGACGAGACCTCAGCCTCCGTCACAAAAAATGGTGTTGTATGTTCCAATATTATAACTACGCAAGAGGTACATTTTAAGTATGGCGGCGTTGTGCCTGAGCTGGCTTCGAGAGCACATCAGCAACAAATAATACCCGTTGTAGATGCAGCACTTAAAGAAGCGGGGATTACCGTAAATGAATTATCAGCAGTAGCGTTTACGAGAGGACCAGGATTAATTGGAGCTTTATTGGTGGGTTGTTCTTTTGCAAAGTCACTATCATTGGCGCTCGACATTCCACTGATTGAGGTGAACCATATGCAAGCCCATATCATTGGCAATTTTGCATCAAGAGAAGGAGAAATTAAGTCCTATCCTAACTTCCCGTTTTTATGCCTTACGGTTTCAGGGGGACATACCCAGCTGGTATTGGTAGAGTCGCATTTAAAAATGAATATCATCGGACAAACAATCGATGATGCAGCAGGAGAAGCATTTGACAAAGTGGCTAAAATGCTTAAACTACCCTACCCTGGAGGACCAGAAGTAGATAAGCAAGCACAAGCTGGTAATCCTAATCGATTCAAATTCCCGATTTCTGATATTGGTGGTTATGACTTTAGCTTTAGCGGATTAAAAACTTCGGTGTTATATTTTTTGCAGAAGGAGACAAAAGAAAATCCGAATTTTATCAGTGAAAACATTGCGGATATATGTGCATCGGTCCAATATACCATCATTAAAACATTATTGAAAAAGTTAAAGTTGGCCGCCAGCAATTACGATATTAAAACTATTGCTATTTCTGGAGGTGTATCAGCTAATAAAGGAATCAGAAATGCACTACAAGAAGAAGTCAATTCAAGTGGTTGGAATGTTTTTATTCCTAACTTCGAATATTGCACTGATAATGCAGGAATGATTTCACTTTATGGTTACTATAAATATTTAGCTAAAGAATTTTGTGAATTATCAATAAGCCCAGTTGCACGATATCCATTCTAAAACTATTACAATGTCAGATAACAAAAACAAATCGAACATCATTTTAATAATTCTACTTTTAATTTCTGTAGGATTTAACATCTATCAATATTCCGCAAAAAACAATCTGATTACTGAAAGCAAAAACGAGCGAGACAGTTTGATTACTGCAAGAGTAGATATAGAAAAAGAACTGAATGAGACCTACTCTGAATTAAATCAGTATAAAGGCGAAAATGCAAGAATGGACAGTTTACTGTCTAAAGCAAATACGGATTTAAAATCGTATGAAGATAAAATTGCACAATTGCTAAAATCGGAAAGCAACAAAGATCAGTTAAACAAAAAATTATCTGAGGAGTTAAAAGAAATCAAAAAGCTTCGTGATCAGTATTTAGAAAAAATCGACAACTTACTTGCTGAAAACACAAAGTTAAAAAAAGACAATTCCGATTTAAATTCGAAAGTCGAACAGATTTCAAAAGATCTTCAAAACACTGTCAACACAGCATCTGTTTTAAGGGTAGAATATTTGAATATTGCTATGTTAAAGAAAAAGTATAACGATAAATATGCTCCTACAGTATTGGCAAAACGCACAGAAAAATTTGATATTTGCTTTACCATTTTGGAAAATAAAATTGCAAAGAGTGGTAGCAGAACAATTTATTTGCGTTTAATATCACCTAACGGAAAAGTGATTGGAGATCGCTCACAAGGCAGCGGTAGTTTTACCGATACAAAAAGCAATAGTCAAATGCAATTTACATTAAGCAAAACATTAGACTATAGCAATGCTAATGCTAACTTATGTATGACGTGGGAGTCGGCAGGAGAAAAATACGACGTTGGTATTTACACTGCTGAAATTTACATCGATGGAATCTATAGCAGCAGCAAGACCGTTGAGCTAAGATAATTGAATTAGCTTTTAGTGAGTATTGCTAAATACATCGTATCAGCATTTAAACCGATACCTGAAATTACTTTTTGCTCAGTTAGTTTTAGTGTGTGATTAGCTAATAGACGTTGGATGACTTCCGAATTTTCTTGTGCATATACAGAGCAAGTAGAATAATAAAGCACTCCGCCTTTTTTTAGCACTGCTAATAAATTGCTGGCGATTTTATATTGTAATTCGGAGAAGGCTTCAACCTTTGCTTTTGTAATTGACAACTTCTGCTCTGGTGTACGTGCCCACGTACCAGATCCTGAACATGGAACATCAGCAATAATTGCATCATATATTGCAGCACCATTTTTCGATGATGAATCACTCCAGTCCACAACGCTCGATTTATAATGAGTGATATGATTCCGCTTAAACCTTAATTGAAGATTAGTCAAAATAGATTCACGGATATCCGTTACCGTTAAGTCAATATCAGATTGAAGATCTAAAAGCTGTAATGATTTACCACCAGAAGCAGCACAGGCATCAAGCCATTTTTCGTTTGAATCAGGAGCATAGTTAGTACCAAGTAATTGTGACGACAAATCCTGGATCTCGATCCAACCCTTTTGATATGCATCTGAATTTAAAACATCAAAATCATCAGAAAGTTGTAACGCTAAATTGGAAGAAGGATGAATTTTAAAATCAATCTTGTTGTCTTCAAAAAATGTCAATGCTTGCTTTTCAAATTTTCTGTTTATACGAATCCACAAATTCCGTCGAAGTAAGCCATCATAAACAAAATCATTCAACGGCAAATCATTTTCTATTAAATCACATAGCGGAAAAATTTCAGATGGATTTAATACGATTGAAAATTCTTTTTGCAATAATTCACATTTTAGTTTTGGATGTAATACGATTGAAGCAAGCAACTTTTCATCTTTAAAGAAACGCTCACTGAATGCATCTATCTGCTCGTAAGAAAGATATAATGCAATGGCCAACCGTTCATTATTAGGAAGCTCTTTAACTGCATTCCCTAGTCGCCACCAGGCATAACAAAGCTGACGAATATTTCGTCTGTCGCGAGAACCCAACTTTGGATTAGCCTGAAAATATTTCTTCAGATAGATCGCAAACGGCTCCAAAAAATTATAGCCCTGTATACAATCCAGGGCTATATTGAATAAAAAATTATTAGAAACAGAAATCATTATATCTCTAGTTTCATTTGTGACTTATCATCTTTAGTTGGCGGTAAAAACAAATCTGGTTGTTTCTTTCTTAATTGTGTTACCTGATCAGCACTTGCTTCCACCACTTTTAAAATCGGGAATTTAGTCACAACATTACCTTGCACACCTCTTCCTTTTATTAACTGACTTCCGAAATAAATTACTGACTCTAAATTTCTCAACTTTGGTTTTGGCTTCAACTTCACAATCACTGTTGGACCATCACTCGGTGTGCTTACTGAAAGATATAGAATACGTGACCCTAATAGACCTTTCGTAAGATCGTATGCTTTATCACGCGTTACACCACCAATGGTAAAACGCTTCATCATGATAGCACCTTTAGAACCATCTTGATAAATCAAATTGTAAACGGTATTCTCGTCCTGATCCTTTTTAAATACAGTAACGTGAATAATATCTTTTCCGATGTACGACTTATCAGACACTTTTGTCACCATTACTTTACCATCCGAAGTAAACGCTATAACGTCATCTATATCCGAACAGTCAGCAACAAACTCATCTTTCTTTAGTCCGATACCTACGAAGCCTTCTGCGCGATTAACATACAGCTTTGCATTATTGATAACTACTTTAGAAGCTACGATTGTTTCGAATTCGCTGATTTGTGTTTTACGCTCTCTGCCTTTTCCGTATTTCTTTAGTAAGTTCTTATAGAAATTAATTGTGTAGTTCTTGATATTATCAAGATCGTACTTCACTGCTTTAATTTCATCTTCCAACCCTTTGATATGTTCATCCGCTTTGAAAGCATCAAACTTAGAAATACGCTTAATTTTAATTTCTGTCAAGCGAACTACATCTTCATCAGTAATATCACGATAGAACATTTTCTTATAAGGTTTTAATCCCTTATGAATTGTTTCCATCACTGCTTCCCAAGTCTCACAATCTTCAATATTACGATAGATTTTCTTCTCGATGAATATTTTTTCTAATGAGCTAAAATGCCAGTTCTCTTCTAATTCTCCGAGACGAATTTGCAATTCCCGCTTTAACAACTCCATTGTATTAAGAGCTGTGAGACGTAAAATTTCATTCACTGATAAAAACTGTGGCTTACCATCAAGGATTACACATGAGTTAGGAGAGATACTTACTTCACAATCTGTGAATGCATATAAAGCTTCAATTGTTTTATCAATATCTTCGGATGAATCAGGATGAAGGTGAATAACAACTTCTACGTTAGCAGCAGTATTATCTTCTACTTTTTTGATTTTAATCTTACCCTTCTCATTCGCTGCAAGAATCGAATCAATCAAGCTTGATGTTGTTGTACCAAAAGGAATTTCTTTGACAACGAGTGTCTTCTTATCTTTCTTCTCGATGACAGCACGCACACGAATTTTCCCTCCTCTTAATCCATCATTGTACTTAGAAAAATCGGCGATACCACCTGTTGGGAAATCAGGAACAAGATCTACTTTTTTACCACGTAAAGAATCGATTGAAGCTTCAATCAATTCGATGAAGTTGTGAGGTAAAATTTTACAAGCTAATCCAACTGCAATCCCTTCAACACCTAATGCAAGTAACAAAGGAAATTTAACTGGTAATGCAACAGGCTCTTTATTTCTACCATCATAAGAAGATTGCCAGATTGTTGTTTTAGGGTTATATAAAACTTCTAAAGCAAACTTACTCAAACGAGCTTCAATGTAACGAGAAGCAGCTGCACTATCACCAGTAAAAATATTTCCCCAGTTTCCCTGAGTATCGATTAATAAATTCTTTTGTCCTATTTGCACTAATGCATCACCAATAGAAACATCACCATGCGGATGATACTTCATCGTATGTCCGATGATGTTAGCTACTTTATTATAACGACCATCTTCTAACTCCCACATTGAATGCAATACTCTTCGTTGAACAGGCTTTACACCGTCATCAAGATAAGGCACTGCACGCTCCATGATTACATAAGAAGCATAATCTAAAAACCAATTCTGGTACATGGTTCCTACCTGACCATGTTGTTCATCTCTTTTATCTTTCGAATTATCCAAATCTTTCTGCATTTTTTAAAATATTATTCAGCCGTTTCTAGTTCAACATTTTCTTTTTCTTTTTCTTCTAATGGCTCTAATTCTTCTTCTATACGAAGATTACTTATAATAAACTCCTGACGATCGGGAGTGTTTTTACCCATATAATAATCTAACAAGCTATGCAATGATGATTCACCTTGCAGTGTAACAGGGTCGAGACGAATTTTCTTTCCAATAAAGTTCTTAAACTCATCAGGAGAAATTTCTCCGAGTCCCTTAAATCGTGTGATCTCTGGTTTCGCGCCCAACTTTTGAATAGCCAGCTGACGTTCCATATCACTGTAACAATAAATAGTTTCTTTCTTGTTACGCACACGGAATAACGGTGTTTGTAGAATGTAAACGTGATTATTCTTTACTAATTCAGGGAAGAACTGTAAGAAGAATGTTAGTAGCAACAAACGAATATGCATTCCATCCACATCGGCATCGGTTGCAATTACAATTCTGTTGTAACGTAACGTTTCTAAACCATCTTCAATGTTAAGTGCATTTTGTAAAAGGTTAAACTCTTCGTTTTCGTAAACAATCTTTTTTGTTAATCCGAAACAATTAAGCGGCTTTCCTTTCAAGCTAAACACCGCTTGCGTATTTACATCACGTGCAATCGTAATAGAACCAGAAGCTGAATCACCCTCGGTAATAAATAACGTAGTATTCATTCTTTCGGGGTTACGCATATCCGTTAGATGCGCACGACAATCGCGAAGCTTTTTATTATGAAGGTTTGCTTTTTTAGCTCTTTCATTAGCGAGCTTTTTAATTCCAGCAATCTCTTTTCTTTCTCTTTCACTTTGAAGAATCTTCTTCTTCCAAGCTTCAGCTGTTTCAGGATGCTTATGTAAATAATTATCTAATTGATTACTTACATTGTCAACTATCCACGTACGAAGTGATGGTCCGCCTGGATGCGTATTTTGAGAACCTAATTTTGTTTTTGTTTGCGATTCAAATACTGGCTCTTGAATACGCACGCTGATTGCACCGGTAATTGACGTACGAACATCTGCAGGATCAAAATCTTTTCCGTAGAAGTCGCGCGCTGTTTTTACCAGCGCCTCGCGGAAAGCTGCTAAGTGAGTACCGCCTTGTGTGGTATGTTGTCCGTTTACGAATGAATAATAATCTTCTCCGTAAGCAGTTGTATGCGTAAAGGCAATCTCAATGTCCTTCGAACGTAAATGAATGACAGGATATAATGGTTCATCGCTAATATGCGTATTTAACAAATCAAGTAAGCCATTTTCTGATCTGAATTCTTGTCCGTTAAAAACGATTGTTAAACCAACATTCAAAAACGTATAGTTGCGCACCATCGTTTCG